>JAEEGL012811315.1_pt1 | contig 11265 bp, 11 predicted proteins | sample 9134231 | NCBI WGS metagenome assembly JAEEGL01 (sample SAMN16246548, study PRJNA631951) | gut metagenome | biome: gut microbiome; feature: rumen; material: fiber-attached | host: Bos | place: Iran: Karaj | collected 2018-10
CTCTCGATGGAGAACGATGTGCATCAGTTGGCCAACCTCAATGTGAAGGGACATCGTCGCGGACGCCGCGCTATCGATTGGAAAAAGCCTGCATACGTACAAGATGCCTACGACCTGTATAACGAACTGACGGACCGTGGCCTCTCCTTTGGCTATTTTGACATGCGCCAGTTCCCGCTTCAGGTGTGTCGCTACCTATTCGGCAATATGGGTCGCCATCGCAGGTATAATATTGACGGACGCTTGGAGCACTATACCTATTGGCGCAACTACTCGCCAGTGAGCAGTGGAGCCAGTGAGGCCGAAATGGAGGGATTGTACCGTGCCCACCGTACCTCGCAGTATCTTTATAACCAACTGCTGTTGAGTCGTCTGCAGGACATCCGTGTGTTCAGCGACTATGAGCCGCGCAATCCCGACTCTACGATGGTTGAGCGCGAATTGTCGGCTGATGCTACTGTCCAGATGGTACCAATTCCTAATGACGGACGCCAGGTGGTCTACCGAGACCGCCATATCGTCTTCCAGGGCTTTAACGAACCAGAGGACTTCTATCACCCCGACTATAGTCAGCGTCCTGCAGACAGCCATCCTGCCGACTACCGTCGCACATTGTATTGGAATCCCAATGCCGTCACTGATGAGCAAGGCCGCTTCACTGCCACCTTTTATAATAATGGCAAAGAGACCCGCATCTGCGTGTCTGCCGCAGGTGTCACCCCAGACGGGCGACTGCTGTATGCAAAATAATTGGCCCACAAAGGGGATGAACAACAAATTAATACACACAAAATTAATAGAGAAACAACGAGATTTTAATGTTTTTTACGTGTTTTTGAAAAAAATATGGTTCGCAATGAATGTTTTTGCTAAATAATTCCTATCTTTGTAGCGTCGCAGAAAATCTGTGGCAGACATATTGAGGGAGCGTTTAGCGCTATTCCAATCACAAAAAACAGACTGTTTTCTGAATAAATGGTATAGCGCACTTTAGACTCTCACTTGCTTATATGTCTTGACCTAAGACAAAAAGTGGCTTGAATGCTACTACAGAATAAATTGGTAAAACTATGGTATTATTTGATATACTAAGATATTCATTTAGCAGTATGATATGGGGTATTCTCATAGCCCTTGCTTGTATGGCCTTGTTTGTTTTTCTTATCAAGGGCTGGTACAAGGATGCCACATTTTCACCTGTTAGCTATGTCGTTGGAGCCTTATTGTTCCTTTTGCTGTCCTTCCAATGTGTGTTGATTGTTGGTTCATTGAAGATAATTGACATGTCAGACGAATACGAGAAACGGATTTCAGCGATAGTTGATAATGTTTACTCTCCATCTGACGAGGTGTCTTTGGCTCAGGCTTCTGATGTTATAGATACGATTATTGACGAATTCCCCATACTCCAATATTATATAGGTGGCGGCGAATTTTCAGGCTATACAGCTAAGGAGTTGCCACATGCCATAGCCCAGGAACTCCGGTCGTTTATGCGATGGTATATCTTCCGTCGCATACTTTGGTGTCTGGGTTTTGTGATCGTTGGAGCAGTCTGTGTGATAAAGTCGATGTCAAGGAACTATGTCAGGCAGAGGGCACAGAGACCACAAAGAATACAACATGACAGGAAACGTGTCAGTCGAAGACTAAGAAGGTAATGAATTATAAAGCTATAAATTATGAGTACAACCAGTTTTTGTAACAGTAACCACATTTTGGTGGGATTAGGAGGTACAGGAGGTAAGATTCTTCGTGCTTTCAAAATGCGAATGTTTGAAGAGTTCCATGATGATGTAGAACGGAAAAAACAACCAGTTGCTCTTCTCTATGTTGACTCTACTGACGAGATGATGCCACAGGACGGTAAGGCTCGTCCTGATTTTCGAGTGATGGGTAAGGATGCTTCATTCACAAGGAATGAATTCCTAAACATTAAGGCTGTAGATGTTGAACATATTCTGGATCATATTGGTAACTATCCCTCGGTAAAAGGTATCGTTAATAATGTGACGGCTGTTAAATCTGCTATTGGTTCCTTGGGACAGGCTGCAGGACAAAAACGTCGTGCAGGTCGTTTGCTTTTTGCTGCCAATGCAATTGGATATGTTAATAGTTTACGCGATGCATATGCGCGTTGCGAGAAAATATCTGGAGATTCAAACAATACAAATATTCATATTTTTGCAGGCCTGTGTGGTGGCACAGGTTCCGGTTCTGTTGTTGATGTAATTATTCAAACACGTAAGGCTTTCCCTGATGCCAAGATTTCTGTCTATGCCATGATTCCTGAGATGCACCTTCCCAAAAGTGATATGGATCAGGGACGCTATTATCAGAATGGCTATGCAGCTATGAACGAGTTGAATGCCTTACAGGCTGGCCGTTGGTTCCCACATGATGTGACAGGTGGTGGTGAGGCTCGTTATTATAATGATCGTGTGAAAGGTGTTGCTGATGGCTTGACAATATATAGTAATGTTAATGAGAATGGCTTGACCATTAACTCCCTTCAGGAACTCCCCAAGATAGTAAGTGACTATATTTTTGCACGCATATTCTTTATCAATGAAGAGGATCAGGTTAACAGCGATATTATCCGTGCTTACAATTTTGAGAATATGGATGATTTTGCTTTGGAATATGATGAGGCAGCCAATCCTGGACCGGATGGTCGTATTCCTGTTGCCCGTACTAAGAAAGTCAACTCCTTTGGTATCAAGCGTGTGATGTATCCTGAGTTGCGAGTGTTAAAGCATATTACATACACTGTTGGTGAAAGTGTTCTTTATCAGTTCAAGTTTAACAACTGGCGTGAAAATCAAGGTTTCGTAAATGAAGAACGTAATAAAGACTATCGTAAAGATTATTTGAATAATGATAATCTGCAAAAGTGGATGCTGGATGATTTGCATTTGACATACGAACTAAAAGTCTTAGAGTCGGATACAGATTATCCTCGATTCAACGATTATTGGCATGACAAGGCTGTTGGCTATGCTGAGGAAGCTAAGAAAGCGGACAATCCCCTCAATGAGCTTGATAATATCATGGCAGAGTTCTATAACAACCATTTCCGTGAAGAAGGAGTTGAAACTTTCTTTACTGGAAAGGAAAGGGCTATTCCGGAAATTGCGAAGGAAGTTCGCCATAATGTAGAAAACGAACTATATGAAAAATGGAAGGTTGGCGATGTGTCAATCGTGGAACTTCAGAAAGTATCTAAATTGCTGCTGGAAAAACTCACGGAAATCCGTGCTGATTTAGAGACCAAGTCGAAGGAAGAGAAGGAAAACTATGAGGCTGTAGACCAAGATCGTAGCGGCAATGTGGCAGAGTGGAGCCGTCTTGGCATTCTTCAGCGAATGGTGGGTGTTGGAGCCCGTCGCTATGCAGAGCATCAGGAAATCCTGGCAGACTATTATACTTCCAAGACTATGTTGGTTGCTTGGGAATTCGCCAAAAAGCTGGCAGCTCGTATTTATATTGAACTTGGTAAGATGGATGCCGATATATCTGCTTTTGGACAAAAGATAAACGATGCTATTGACGAAACTGAACGTCTGATTACAGCACAGCGTAAGGTCAATAAGGGTCTTGAGGATATGAAGGGCGCCATCATCGAAGTGAGTGAAGACGAGACGATGAGTGAGTTCGAGGTTGAGCTTAAAGTTGACAAGGTAGATATGCCTAATATTGCACGGCAGATACGCGAGAGTGTTTTACCGGAGGGTGACTTTGTTAATTTCGGAAGGCTGGCTAATGATATTAGTGTTGATGATATTAAAGATGCTTTTGATATCAAACTATCTCAAATCGTTAAGACCAAGCATGATGAGAAAGCTGAGAGTGATAAGAAAGTGCTTGGTTTGAATATTCTTACCCAACTTCAGCAGAAACTTAAGACGGAAGATGATATTAAGGCATTTGCTTCAAAGATAGTCAATCAAAGTGGTGTCTATCTTAAACTGAATAACGACCAGATTCAGTTGCATCTGCGTAACAATGAGGGTAATCTGAGCCCAACCAATCCGGCAAGCATTAACAAGAAGACCATATTGGTATCCATTCCTTCTCCGGATGACAACGAGGGGCTGAAGAAGTTTGCTGACAAGTTGGAGGATGCTTTCAAGAACTCGTTCAATCAAAGTACGGCTCGTACAACTATTGTTGTGAATCGTAAGAGTCCTCGAAAGGATGAGCTGTCAATTATTACGGTGGCATATTGCTTCCCCATTCGTGCTATTGACTGGATGAAACCTTATAAGGAACGATACGAACGTTTCTTGAATACAGGTAATCCCGCAACAGACATGGCAAATGCGATTCTTCTACATAGTGAAGGGGACGGAAAACAACTCCCCTCGCTATTTGCGGTAGACAATGCAGAGGAGATAGCTGCTCAGGCAGCCATTGCGGCACAAGCAGCTGCAAATCCTCAACCGGCAGTTGCTCCAATGCCGCAGGCCGGACCGGCAGTTCCGCCACCAATGCCAGGTGCAGCACCAGTTCCGCCTCCCATTGCTCCGCAACCTGAAATTAAGTTGTTCATAGCAGTAGCTGGTCAGCAGTATGGGCCTTATAATATGGATTTGTGTAAGCAGATGGTTCAAGGTAGACAACTGACACCACAAAGTATGGTATGGATGGAGGGTATGCCAGCATGGGCACCAGCAAGTCAGGTCCCTGCATTGCAAGCATTGTTTGCACCTCCTGCTCCTTCTATGCCACCACTTCCACCAATGGGCGGCCCAACTCCACCACCAATGATGTAATCAAATAGAATAGTAACTCTAAAGCATATACAATTATGGCAACAACAAGAAATAGTGACAGAATACGTTACAGATATGGCATCTGTTTGAACGACAATTGTGAGAAATGTAAGTCAAAGGAAGTGCAGGAAGTACCAGCACGCAAAGACTTTGTATGTCAAAATCCTGAGTGTGGCAAACCATTGCGTGAGTGTCCGCCTCCCAAGAAAGGCGGTAATACGAAACTTATTGCCATCATTGCAGGTGTAGTGGCAGTACTTGCCATTATTGGCGGCATTATTGCGTTGAGTGGCGGTGGTGAGTCGAAGCCTGAGCCTGTTGAAGCAACAGCTGCTCCTGTTGACAGCGACAGCATCAAGGCTGCACAGATGGAGGCAGAAAATCAACGATTAAAGGATAGTTTGGCTGCTGTGGCAGCCGCTGCTGATGCTCAGAAGAAAGAAGCAGACAAGAAACCTGTTGCTGACCCATCACCTGCTCCCAAACCCGCTGGTGGTTCAAAGAATCTTGGTTATGCTACCTTTAAAGGCTCTTGGCCCAATGACGTGAATGGCCGTATGGTTTTCAAAACCTCTCATGTTATTGACAGTAAAGACCCCAAAGGCCGTGTGGCTGAGGCTGGCGACTATGTGATTGGTGAATGGTCTGATGGTCATTTGGTTCAAGGCATCTGGTATGGTGCTGACAACCAAGTGAAGGGTAGCGTTATTATAGGTAAGTAATTTATATTTGATGAAGATGGCAAGGTGCAGCATCATAGCATGGACTATGCTGATGGGAAGCCTTTCCTTATCGGCACAAGGGCTGAAGTTGTTCAGTCCTGAGATGCATGATGCTGCAAGCTATCCTCATCAGGTGGTGATGGACTTTCTTGAGCGTTACTTTGGGAAAAATTTGCCTGCCATGAGGCAAACGACGCTGGAGCATAAGATGGCAGACGACAAGGTTTACTTCCGAAAGGGCAAGATGTCAGATCTCCGTCAGATTGCTGATACTATGTCGTTCAGTATCGACCTGCTGGATCGCTACTATGAAGTGAGATGGCTGAAGCAAAATGACCCCTTTGTCACGATTGTCTTTCCTGCCCAGTACGATTTGCTGTTGGGAATGGAAAAAGACGAGGCTCAGAACAGATTGAAAGACGCTATCCTTGCAGCCCCAAAGCGTATGAGTCCTGAAAAGGTTCCGTTTTACCTGAAGATGATGGATGATGGCATCTGGCAGTCAAAGGCTGAATATTTCGAGTTGGAGAGTCTGAACGATGCTGTATATTATAATAAGGTACGCGAAGACTTCCTGCCTGTCTTTGATTCGGCCCATTTGGAGTATTCTGTTGCCAACCTCTTTCATGGCCTGATTGCCGATGTTGACTTTCGAATGTATGTCGAACAGTCCGTATACGGTATGAAGACCATCGACTACACGTTGTCGCTTCAGCAATGGCTTAACTATTGTGCTCAGCTTGGGATGAAGGTGTTTTTTGCCGTCGAGGAACAACGAGAAGACGGATTGCAGGCTATCGTGATAGCCCAAAGTCGTGAATTGGGTTTTAATCATCTGCTGAGTGTTGTCATTCCCGATAAGTTCATCACTGATAAGAATGCAGTACTGAAAGTACGTCTCAGTCCCTATATTCCTACTCACAACGTGAAGGATTTGTACAGACGAGAAACTGCAAATCGCAAAAAGAAGACATGGCAATGAAACGAATCTTTTTCTCTTTGATATTTATCGTTTGCCATCTGTCATTTTGTGCAGCGCAGGATGTCGCAACGGATATGAACAGGGTTAAACGCGACACGATGTATATCTATGCTGAGGCCACTATGAAAGATTTAAACGAAGCTTACAGCGGTGCCCGCGCCATTTTGGAAATGAAGGTTGGTGACTGGGTTCGTAATCAGCATCCAGACGAAGGTGTTGAATTGTGTATCGTTAAGGCCAAGGAGCACTTCGTGCAGTTGGAAACACGTCGTGGAGATTTCTATCGCGCTTTTGTCTATGTTCGTAAAAGCGATATTTTGCCAGTTGCCGACAAGAGTGAGGTGACTGTTTTTGAGGTGGCTCCCGTTCCTCAGCCTAATCAGCCTGTTGCTAAACCGGCTATTATTGTTGAAGAGGAACCTGTGATGATTGAAAAAACGCCAGTATTGGAGTTGACTTTAGAGGAGAAGCAGATGAAACAGATCAAAAGTTTCTACGACGTGGAGCCTTACATCAAAGGACTAAAGAGTAATGGGCGTCTGAAGGAATATGGCAAATATGCCACAATGCCAGCTGATGCCGACTGTCATCTGTTTGTATACGACAAACAAGGCAATATTTCTGCCTTGATTCGTAAGATCGGTACCACTCAGTATAATCTCAACACCCTAAAAGAAGACAATATAAAGAACTATAAAAACTGTGGAGCTATTTGGTTCCAACTGAAAGATTAAATGTTATGAAACGACTACTATTATTTTTATCATTTATCAATTGTCAATTGTCATTTTGCATAGCGCAAGTGTCCTTTACCGTTTCAGATGGTATTGACAATGCCACCATCAAGTCAAAGATTGAAAGCAATGTCAGCCGTATGCTCACTGAGATAAATGCTGCACAGACGGCTGGTCGTAGCTTGAATTTTTCGGCTATGGGTATTGGTACACGTGTACAGCAGTCTATGGCAATGCTTTGGGAAAACTCTCCCTTTATTTGCTCTGATAATGAAATCATTGAGCATTGTATTACTACGGGCTCAGGCTATCAGGTGCGCAACATCCCCCTGATGATGAAACCCACAGGGGAGCGTGACTTTAATGAAGACGAATACCAAGAGGCTGTCATCAGTTTCGACCGTCAGGGCAATGTGGAGAGTTTTTATCTGAGTATTTCGATGAACCTGTACATGAGTGTCATCAAGAGCAATTTGGAGTTGACGGATCTTCGTCGTCGCCAGTTGATTCTTGATTATGTAGAACAATTCCGTACAGCCTATAATCAGAAGGATATCAATTTCCTCAATCAGGTATTCAGCGACGATGCCTTGATTATCACAGGAAAGGTAATTCAGCAAAAACATGCTGAAGGATTCTCTACACCAAAGATTCAGTATAACAAGCAGAGCAAGGAGCAGTACATCAAGAATCTTCGAGGTGTATTTCAGCGCAATAGTTATATCAAGGTGACATTCGATGAAATAGAGGTGATGCGACATCCCGTGAACCCCAATTTCTATGGTGTAACACTTCTTCAGGGATGGACGAGTGGCAAATACCATGATGATGGCTATCTTTTCTTGTTGTGGGACTTCACTAACGAAAAAGCCCCGCAGATTCATGTCCGTACCTGGCAGCCTGACAAGATTGGTGATAAGGCCCTGCCCAAGGACGAAGTGTTTAGTTTAAGTGATTTCGATATTTAACCCAGACCAGATGAAAAAGTCATTACTGACCTTATTGCTGCTTTCAGTAACCACTCTGATTAGTGCCCAGCAGATTAAGGTAAAACTCATGGAGTATCTGCCTAACGACCTTGCTGCCCGTACTCATCCTCGTCCGGATGTTAACGGCGTGAACTGTGCCTTGATACGCGTTGTCGTTCCTGCTGTAAAAGACATGAAGTTCGATGGCTGGGTGGTTGGCGATTGTGCCTATCAGCCTGGTGAATATCAGGTCTATGTCCCTGAAGGTGCAAAGAAAATCAAATTTCGCCATGAAAACTATGAACCTGGTGAAATAGTGTTTAACATGCCCATTCAGAGCCAGTGTGTGTATAAGGTTGTGCTTGATATTCCTGATTTGGGTAAAATATATGTAACCCAAAGTAGTGCCATGATAGCAGAAGGCAGCCGACTTTATGCACTTCGAAAATACGAAGAAGCCCGCAGGTCGTATGTGAATGCAAAGTCTGTTGACGATGTGGTAACAGATCTTATACCTACTATCGAAAGCAATATAGCCCAGTGTGACACGTGCATAGCCTATGAAAAATATGTGCTTGGAGCTTTTGGCAAGATCAGAGAACTGAAGGCATTGGGTGGTGGTTCTCAGAAAGACCTGGTCGATTATGCCTCTGCTGCTATCGAATATTTACAGGTTTTGAACAGATACAACCAGAGTGATTTTTACGAAGGACGTATTAGGCAGTTAGAGGAACTGATTAAGGATCTGCCGCTTCAGGTTCTGTTTACCATTGTCAGATGGGTTAATAATGAGGCTGGTTTTTACGAAGCAGGCAAGATTCCAAATGTCGAGGTTTGGGCTTTTAATGGCTCTGAACCGCCAATACAAAAGAGTTATGCTAACGATAAGAAGTTTAAGCAGATGATAGGTAATTCGAATGAATATACCCAATTAGGAGTATCCGACTCAGAAGGTGTTGCCGATATTCAGCTGAATAGGAATGCGATACCCACTGGATTATTTTTCCGCCCTGTAGGTTACGATGATAAGATTAAGATTCAATATATGGACTTAAAAGAGTTGTTGAGTCAAAGTCAAGGAACCTATAACAAAAGACGTTTCCGATTAAAGATGTTTGCATCATACTAATAATTGATATATTTAATTAAAACAAAAAACTATGGAAAAATTATTTGTTAAATCCATTACTATTGTGGCATTGTTGTTCCTGACATGTAGTCAGGTTTCAGCTCAAGGTTTCTTAAAGAAGTTGGCAAAAAGTGCAGAACAGTTAACTACTTCTACAGACACAGCAAGTACAGACACCGCTGCTGTTAAGCCTTTGAAGTGGGATAAGATTCCTGTGTATCACGCAGAGAAACGCGTGGTGACTAATTCCCAAGGTGCCCCAATGAAGAATGAGGATGGTACCCCAATGGTTCGTGTGCTATTGGTTGACCAGTTCAACAATGTGCGTAGTCCAGAAGCCGTCCAAGAACAGCACAAGAAGCTTAACAAGGCTATAGGCAACATTCTGTTAAAAGTTGGTGGTGGTGCCGCTGTTGGTGTAGCTGGAGGTCTTTTGGCCAGTAAAGGTAAGGCGAAAGGTGCTCTGATTGGTGGTGCAGTCGGTGCTGCTGCTGGTCTCGCTTTAAGTACCAAAGATATCAAGGCAGCCAAAGAACAGAAAAAATCACTGAAGCAGCAAGAAGAGCTTCTTGCTAAATACAAAGAGAATTTCACAAGCGAGGGAACGCCTATAAATGCTTCTGTCGATGTTGACAAAATTGATGGGTTAGATATTAATGAAGGTGTGTCCATGACAGCGGAGTCATTGAAGGCTGAACTCTCAAGCGAGTCCTTCAACTCTTCTGATGATAGTGCCTGGACACTATAGTAGTAGAACTCTGCCCTTATTTCGTAATAACCCTGCTTTATTTCGGAACACTCCGTACTTATTGTTTCTTACATCTGTCGTCTTACATCATTTACTCACAAAAACATGTTCATTAATGAAATCAATCAAATTCATTAATGAAATGGACGATTTTCATTAATGAACGTGATATGGCGAGCCTGTTCCAGATAAAGCAGGGATAAATAAAAAAACAATTTTTTTAGCTTACAATGAACGTCGTTTGCTAAATATTTCTTATCTTTGCACACAACAATTAATGAAGGGTTATGAGTCCAGTATTTAAACGCGAGAGCGAATATACGTTCAAGATATACTAAGAGGAGAGGATGCACATTCATGTGCTTTATGGCAGCAAGGAGGCTAAGTACTGGTTGGAACCAAAAGTTAAACTTGCAAAGAATACTGGCATCCCTGAGCATAAGTTAACTGAAATTAAAAAAATAGTGGAGAAATATGCAGACGAATTTAAAAAACAATTCCGCGAGCACATTGGTATGCGTGTTAATGATTAATGCCCAAGGCATTATGCTCTCAGTGCAGGGACAAGATTATTTCTTGTCATATAACCGCATTCCTTGGATGCAGGATGCGCCCATTCGCAGTGTACTGAATGTCCAGATGTCTGGCTCAGAAGCCATTGAGTGGCCTGATCTCGACGTGGATCTTGAAATTGAAAGTCTACGCCACCCCGAGCGCTATCCGCTCGTCATCAAGCGAAATGCGTTAGATTTCGTTGGAGATAAGTAATCGAAAAAGCAGCTGTATCATCCGGGCAAAGAAACGACCGTACTTCTTGTCAAGCTGGCCAGTCAGGATGAAATGCTTGCCCAGTTCGGTAAGGATGATCATGGGGTCGGTTCTCCTGATCATTTTCACTCGTTGTCTTTAAACATTTTATTCCTTTTCTCATTTCCATTGTTATTCGTTACGGAAAATGATCAACAGAACCGACCCCGTGATCAATGGCGTGAGATAGACCAATCGTCGCCCTTTTAACTTTTTTTTATTTTTTTTGAAATTAACGGCAGAAGTATTAACTTTGCACGTTAAATCTGGTAACTACTCAGTCCCCTTACGGCCATCGTTATATGGGGGGGTAGGCAGTAATGTAACTTGGTTAAATAATCTCAAAAAGGCTTGACCATCATAGTTTACTCATAAGCCAGAAGTAGTGCGTCAAAATCCA
>JAEEGL013810927.1_pt1 | contig 11265 bp, 9 predicted proteins | sample 9134231 | NCBI WGS metagenome assembly JAEEGL01 (sample SAMN16246548, study PRJNA631951) | gut metagenome | biome: gut microbiome; feature: rumen; material: fiber-attached | host: Bos | place: Iran: Karaj | collected 2018-10
CTGGTACTCGGACTTCTTCTCCAAGAAAATCTCAGAGGATCAGCACCACGCATTCCGCATCAGGAGGATTCAGCGGCTTGCCGCGGCCGGGCTGAAAAAGGTATGGCTTTCTATAGACGGCTCCAACAATGACTGCGAGGCCAGGCAGAGCGAGCTTGCCCAGTTCGGGTTCCCGAAGTCCCACAACAATTCCAAGACCATAGTCGGATATATGTACGCAGTGGACGCGGCTACCGGCGAGCCGGTAACATACTTTGCCTATAACGGCAGCGTGCCTGACTGTCAGGCATTCCAGAAAATCTCCGTCTTCCTGAACAGCTTCCACATTGAAATCGAAGGAGTGATACTGGACAGGGGCTTTGCAGTCCCGGCTGTGTTCGATTCCATTGAGAGCTATGGCAGGAAGTACGTCATCATGCTCCCGTCTGATGCCTATGCCCACAGGCAGATGATGCAGGAGCATGCTGATGAAATCAGGTGGCACTCCGACTATCTGCTTGATTCGGCCATGTTCGGCACTGCAGATACCAAACAGCTGTTCAGGACCAACGACAGGAAATCCAGAACATGCCTGTACTTTGACGGAGCCAGCGGGTCTGAGCAGTCAATGAAGCTCATCAGGAAAATCCTGTCTGAAAGGCGGAAAATCCTTAAGGCCATAGCAGGCGGGAACAAGGCTTCTGTCTCCAGGGACCTTCAGAAATACCTGTCCATAGACGGTCAGGGGCCTGACAGAACACTGCGCATGCACAGTGCTGCCTTTGATGAAAGCATGTCATCAAAAGGCTTTTTCAGCATGGCGGTATCAGAAGGCATCTCGCCGTCCCTTGGTGATACGCTCTACAGAATGCGGGATACATCAGAGACTCAGTTCAGCATCCTTAAAACCCAGGAAGGCGGCGCAGCAACGTACGTCCACTTCACTGAAGGCATCCTCAGCAAGTTCGCCATGCTGTTTATCTCAAGCATTGTCCGCTTTGAGATTATGCGTGTCTGCAAGGTGCTTGAGCTTCCGACCAACCCGACCATCCAGAGCCTCAGTCAGGTCACGCTGCTTTATTCGGCAGAGGAGCAGTACGAGGCTGTGCGCAACGTCCCTGTGGACATAAGAAAGCTCTTCGGTGAATTTTCTGTTGACCAGGATGACCTTGAAAGGATTGCCCGTGAGTATAACAGCCGCAGCAGGACTGACGCGAAGAACCCGGACAGGAGACTGCCTGATGACAGGAAACCAGTCATACAATCCAACACTCACAAAAGAGGCAGACCTCGCAAGATCACTCCAGTGATCGCAGAAAGTGAAGGCGGTGACCGCGTAAAATCAAAGGGAGGCAGGCCGAAGGGAAAAAAGGATTCGAAACCACGTAAGCCGAGATCTGATAAAGGCGTGCCTCGCAAAAAGAGAGAGGGAATTAAAAACTAAAATTCCCAATTTTTAGGAAATTCACGTTGAAGAGCACTGTAAGCTCATCTGCCGAAAAATCTTTTTTGTGCAGAGCCGCACTGGCATCTTCCAGACTGTCAGTCAGTTCATGAGATATGCCGCTCTCATCCCGGATCCTGTTGCTCAGGAGATAGGCCCAGGCATGGCGCAGCTCCAGATTCGGCAGTCCGACGCGGACCTGTCTGTCAGTGACTTTCTTGATAGTGAAATATCCGCACTGTGTCAGAACAGCAGCCCGGTTTGACGGACTGTTCAGATCAGTGTTCATCACGAAGCAGTTCCAGTCAATGGAATGAGTGCCGCAGTCACCTTCGGTTACTCCGCCGGTGAATCTGACATAATTATCGGGGAGAGAGCTCATTCCGCTATCCTGAAACCAGTAGTCAGAGAACTCGTGATTGCCGGCAGGGGACAGGAACTGCAGCACTGACCATGGCTGATAGACATGGACAGATGCTTTTTGGTCGAAACAGTAGCCGTCGTAATGTCTCCTGAGCTCATCCATTACAAGGCCCAGCTGCGTGTCAGTCACTTCGTCACAGCCTGTTTTGAATATTGCCGCTGCCGCGGCTCTCAGGTGCTCTCCGAAATAATGCCGGATCTCATCTTCTGTGTATCCCAGCAGGCTGCCGCAGAGAGGGTTGAGGCTCAGGTCACTGATGCCGGGGCCGTCACCGAATACGGCAGTCCTGTCGAAACGGGATACTCCGGTAACGAAAATGAAGCGGAACCTGCCGCTGTTTTCCTTGACCGATGAGTAGAAATCGAAAACTGCCTTGCGGATCCCGCTGAAAACCTCCGGATTGCCGAGACTCTCATTCAGCGGACTGTCGTACTCATCCACGAGAAGGACCATGGAGCTGTTCTCTGCCATAAGGCAGATCCTGTTCATGAGGATCTTGATGGTCCTGTATTCAGCCGCGGTCTCCTGCCAGTCCAGAACGCCTGCTTTTTTGGCGATATCAAGAAATTTCTCGACAGCATCTTTCTGAAAGCTTTCCACGCTGCCGCATTCAAGGCCGGAGAAGTCAAAATGCATGACGCGGTAGGTTCTTTCAGTCCAGAGCTTCTCAATGGCAAGACCCTTGAACATTTCCGTGCCGCGGGAGAAGAGGCTTTCCAGTGTTGACACCAGGAGACTCTTGCCGAATCTCCGCGGCGCGAGATGAAGCACTGGTCAAGGTTCTCAATCATCCGGAAGATGATGTCTGTCTTGTCGACATAGACCATACCGCCGGCCCTGAGCGCATCAAATGACTGTTTGCCTATAGGTAGTTTTTTCATCACGCGCTCAGCCTTTAAGGATTTTCCTGATAAGAGTGCAGCATCTGTTTTTGTCTGCAGCCGGGGACAAGGCACCGGAGCCGCTATACCTCAAGACCTGGCTCAGTCACCGCACACTCGCTGAGATTTCCTCCCGGACAGGCGGTTTTCCCTCAGATCCGGGAAGTTTCCCTTAAAAACCGGTCAGAAATAAGCGAAACCCGCAAAAGCAAGCGCAAATTAAGGGGAAAATTACGTGGGAGGCCCAGCCCGCCCCGGGGCGGGCTCAGGGATCAGCCGAGATCCTCGGGATCGATGTTCACCCCGATCATGGACTTGAGCTTCTCGAGGGCGCCCTTCTCAAGCTGCCTTACCCTCTCCGCGGACACGCCGAAGTGCTCGGCGAGCTCCTGGAGGGTCGCCTTGTTCTCGTCGAACCAGCGCCTCTGTATGATGTACCTGCTCCGCTCGTCGAGCTTCCCGAGCGCCTTCTCAAGGCTCGAGAGCGCGAAGCGGTTCTCGCTCGCGTCCTCGATGTTCCTCGCGAAGTCCGATGACTTGTCCTCGAGGTAGAGCGCGGGCACGTTCTGCGGCGTGTCGTCGTCAGCCGAGGGATCGTCATAGCCGTCGAAGGCGACGTCGCTTCCGATCATGCGCTGCTCCATCTCTTCGACGTCCTTGGGGGAGACGTTGAGCTCGCGCGCGACCATGGCGATCTCGTCAGGCGTGAACCAGGTGAGGCTCTTCTTGTACTTCCTGAGGTTGAAGAACAGCTTCCTCTGCGACTTGGTGGTCGCGACCTTCACCATGCGCCAGTTCTTGATGACGTACTCATGGATGCAGGACTTGATCCAGTGGACGGCGAAGGAGACGAGGCGCACGCCCATCCCCGGATCAAAGCGCTTCACCGCCTGCATGAGGCCGATGTTCCCCTCCTGTATGAGGTCAGCGAGAGGGAGCCCGTAGCCCATATAGCTCCTCGCGATATGGACGACGAAGCGGAGCTGCGAGACGACGAGCTTCTGCGCTGACTCGACGTTGCCGGTCTTCTGGAAGTCCTCGGCCAAAGCCTTCTCCTCCTCCGCGGAGAGGATGGGGATGCTGTTGACTGCCCTGATGTAGGCGTCAAGGCTGGTCTGCCTGACTGGCGGCAGCGGCCTGCGGCCGGCCACCACCAGGCTGGTATGATTTGCGGTGCTTTCGCTTTCCACCTGAGAAACTACTCCGGCTCAACGCTGCGGCTTACATAGCCAAGGGCCGTGCGTGCCGCGATCATGCTGAGCGCAATGCTGAAGAGAATCATGAGGCCCGCGGCGCTCACCGGGAGGAACGCGAGGTCGAAGCCGTTCGGCGTGTACTGCTTCGCGAGATCCTGCACTGAGGAGTCGAAGCAGACCATGAACACCTCGTTCACCCACCAGGCGGCAAGGCCTCCTAAAAGCCCGTACCAGAAGCTGGTGTACATGAAGGGCTCGTAGATGAAGCGGTCAGTCGCCCCAAGGAGCTTCTCGACCACGATCTCGTCGCGGCGGTCCATCAGGTCAATCCTCACGGTGTTCGCGACGGTGAGGATGAACCCCAGGACCAGCATGACGCCGAGCCCGAAGGTGAGCGTGCGGAGCATGTCCGCGAGGGCGTTGAGCTTCTTGATCCAGTCGACATCAATCTTGCCCTGCTCCACGAGCTGGTTTTTGAGGAGCTCCTGGAGGAGCGCCTTCGCCTTCTCCGCCGAGTGCGATACCGTCTCGTCGGGAATGATCTCGACTACCGCGGGAAGCGGGTTCTCCGCGAGGTAGACAATGGGCTCGGTGAAGCCGGTGGTCTTCGAGAACTCCACGAGTGCCTCGTCGCTCGAGATATAGCGCGCGCTCTTGATGCCCTCGCGCTTCTTCATGCTCTCGGCGAGCGCCCTGCCGCGGTCCTCAGTAACCGTCCTCTTGAGGTAGAGGGAGATCCTTGAGTCCTCATGGAGCCCGTCGGTTACGCTCGTCGCGTTCGAGTAGAGGAGGTAAAGGGTTACCGGGACGGCGAGCGAGACCGCTATCACCGCGATGGTGAGGGCGGTCCTTATCGGTGTCCTCCACATCATGGCGAACGATGACTTCAGCATCTCGAGGGGACGCCCGAACAGGCGGTAGAGGAAAGTTCCGGTGCCGCCGCTTCTCCTTGCCATTCTCATGACGCGCTCCCTCCTGCCTGCGCCGCCTGCGGGGCAGCGGCCGGGATATCCTGTATGAGCCTGCCGCTCTCAAGCACCAGCTGCCTTCTGGGGCAGGCGCTCACGAGCGTGTTGTCGTGGGTCGCGATGATTACCGTAACCCCGGAGCGGTTGAAGCGGAGGAAGAGCTTCAGGATCTCAAGGGAGAGATCGTGATCGAGGTTGCCGGTCGGCTCATCCGCGAGGATGATGCGGGGGCGGTTCACCACCGCCCTCGCGATGCCGACGCGCTGCTGCTCGCCGCCCGAGAGCTGCAGGGGGTAGTAGTTCCTCTTCTCAAGGAGCCCCACGAGATCCAGGGAGGCCATCGCCCTCTTCTGCACCTCCTCAGGGGGCCTGCCGCAGATTACAAGCGGCAGGGCCACATTGTCATAGACCGTGCGGCTGTTGATGAGGCGGTAGTCCTGGAAAATCATGCCGATGCGGCGGCGGTAGAGCTGCATGCCGCGCTCGGAGAGCCCTCCGAGGCTGATGTCGTCAACCATGATGCGGCCCATGCTGGGGCGCTCCACGAGGTTGATGAGCTTTAAGAGCGAGCTCTTGCCCGCTCCCGAGCGGCCACGGAGATAGACCATCTCCCCGTCCTCAAGGCGGAACGAGATGTTCTGAAGCGCCTGCTGACCGGTATAGTAGCTCTTGCTTACTTCCTCGAAGAGTATCACTTGTTGCCACCGTCAAAGAGCGCGTCGATAAACTCTCCGGCATTGAACTCGCGGAGATCGCTGATGCCCTCGCCCACGCCGATGTAGCGGACCGGGATCCTGAACTCGTCGGCGATGGAGAAGATCACGCCGCCCTTCGCGGTGCCGTCAAGCTTCGTGAGGCAGATGCCGGTTACGGGCACGGTGCCGTTGAACTGCCTGACCTGGCTGATGGCGTTCTGCCCGATGCCGGCGTCAAGGGTGAGCAGGACCTCATGCGGCGCGTCCGGATCGTGCTTCTTCAGGACCTTCACGATCTTGGCGAGCTCCCTCATCAGGTTCTCCTTGTTCTGCAGGCGTCCGGCGGTGTCGGCGATAAGGACGTCGGCGCCGGAGGCCTTGGCGGCGGAGTAGGCGTCGAAGATGACTGACGCGGAGTCAGCGCCCGTGGCCTGCGCGACGACGCGCACGTCGTTCCTCACGCCCCAGACATTGAGCTGCTCGACAGCGGCGGCGCGGAAGGTGTCGCCCGCGGCGAGGACGACCTCCATGCCCTTATTCTTGAAGGCGGAGGCCATCTTGCCGATGGTGGTGGTCTTCCCGGCGCCGTTCACGCCGACCATGAGGATGACGAAGGGCTTCCTGTCCTGGACGATGAGCGGGCTGCTGACCGGGCGGAGGATTTCAAGGAGCTCGGACTTCACGAGCTCGGTGAGAGCGTCGGCGTCACGGAGATCCTTAAGCTTTGCCTTGTCCTTCACCCTCTCAAGGATCTTCTCGGCGGTGTTGTAGCTGATGTCGGCCATGACGAGCCTTTCCTCAAGGTCAGTGTAGAGCTCCTCGTCGATCTTCCTGCCCCTGAAGAGCGCGGAGAGGCCGTAGCCGATGCTCTTTCCGGAGCTGGAGAGGCCGCTTACGAGGCGCCTGAAGAGCCCGAACCTGCTCTGCGGCTCCTCGGGCTCATCCTTCTTCGCGGACTTTTCAGGCTCTGCCTCGGCGGGCTCTCCCTGATCTTTTTTTCCCGGCTCTGCCCCGGCTGCCGGCGCCTCAGGGGTGCCTGCGGTCTGGCTTACGGATTCGGCTTTCTCAGGCTCCTGCTCTGCGGGAGCCGCCTGATCTTTTTTTTCCGGCTCTGCCTCTGCTGCCGGGGCGGGAGCCTTCTTCGCCGCGCTCTTCCTGGCGGCCGGCTTCTTCTCCTCAGACTTGCTCTCGGCAGCCTTCTTTGCAGGAGCCTTAGCGGACTCCGCCTTCTCATCAGGCTCTGCTGCGGGAGCTGCGGCCTCAGCCTCAGGCTTCCTGGGCTCTGCGGCCTTCTTTGAAGCGGTCTTCTTCGCCGCGGGCTTCTTTGCGGCGGATGATTTCTTTGCGGTGCCCTTCGCGGATGCGGCAGTCTTCTCACCAGCAGGCTTCTTTGCGGCCGGTGCCTTCTTCTTTGCGGAGGAGGCCTTCTTTGCCGTGCTCCTGGCCTTCGCGGGCTTTTCAGGGGCAGGCTCAGCCGCGGGAGCAGCCTCGGCCTTTTCAGCAGGAGCAGGCTCGGCGGCGGGCTCCTCGGCCTCAACCTTAACAGCCTCAGGCGCGGGCTCCTCGGTCTCGCCCCTGACGGTCTCTGCCTCTTCCTTTGCCTCAGGCGCGGAGGGCTTCTCCGGCTCTGCGGCAGGCTCTGCCTCAGCGGGAGCGCCTTCTGACTCGCGTATAGAGTCGTCAATCAGCCTCGAGGACTTTTTCGGGGAGGCCTCGGGAGCGCTCTCTGCATTCCCTGCAGGCTTCTTCTCCTCAGCGGAAGCAGCGGCAGCCTCTGGCTTTGCCTCGGCTGCGGCAGCAGCGGCGCCCTCAGCGCTGCCGGAAGCGGCAGACCCGGCTGCCTCCGCCTGAGCCTTTCCCTCTTCACTGTCCTTGCTTTCAGCAGTGTCAGTTCCGCCTGATTTCTTCTTGAAAAGATTCGTAAACTTTGAAAAGAGACCCATGATAAAAACCTCTCAGTCCGACTGATACGAGGATTATACAACAAGACGGCGGACCGAATGCCGCCGCCCTCATGATGACATAAAATAACAGGTTTGAATCAGCCGGCCTTCCTGATGACGAGTGAGGTGTTCACTCCGCCGAAGGCGAAGTTGTTGACCATGATGTACTCGGCGTCAATTTCGCGTCCGCTGCCCGTGATGTAGTCGAGATCCCCGCAGCGTGAATCAGGCTCCGTGAGGTTGAGGTTCGGGGCGAACCAGCCCTCCCTCTGCATCAGGATGCTGTAGATCGTCTCGAGAGCCCCGGCGGCGCCCAGGGTGTGTCCCATGTAGCACTTGAAGGCGGAGAACGGCACGCCGTGCCCGAATACGCTGTAGGTGGCCTGCGACTCGGCGATGTCGCCGAGCTCCGTTCCGGTCCCGTGGCCGTTCACATAGCCGATGGCGGATGGCGGGAGCCCGGCGTCGTCAAGGGCCATCCTCATGCAGCGCTCCATGCCGGCGGAGTCAGGCGAGGTGATGTGGACGGCGTCGGAGTTGGAGGCGGCGCCCACGATCTCGGCAAGGGGCCTCGCCCCGCGCGCAATTGCGTGATCCCAGTCCTCGATGAGGAGCGTGCCGGCGCCCTCGCCTGCGACTATGCCGTCGCGGCTCCTGTCGAAGGGCCTAGGGGAGCGTGACGGATCAGTTCCCTGGCTGGTCTGGAAGAGCGCGTCGAACACCCCGACGAAAAACGGCGAGTACTCCTCGGCGCCGCCGCAGAGCATGGCGTCCTCACGCCCGAGGAGGATGGCGTCGCGCCCGTAGCAGAGTGCCTGCGAGCCGGAGGCGCAGGCAACCGAGGTGGCGATGACGCTTCCCGTCACGCCGAAGAATATCGAGAGGTTGACCGCGACCGAGTGCGGCATCAGGAGGGGATAGGTCGAGCCGTGGAGGTTGATCATGTCCTTCCCCGCGATGAAGCGGGACACGTCCTCCATTGCCGCGAACGATCCGCCGGAGGTGCCGTAGGCAACGCCGGTTCTTCCGTTCCTGAGGTCAGGGCTTTCGAGGAAGCCGCCGCTCCGTAGAGCGTCCTCCGTCGCGGCCGCCGCGAGAGTGCCGACGCGTCCCATGGTCCGGGTCTTCTTTCTCGGATAGGGAGGAAGGCTCTCGCTCACGACGGCGCCAAGGGAGGTGTTGAAGTTCTGGTAGGAGCCCAGCACCTCGCTCTGCACTGAGACACGGTTCCTCAGCGAGCGGAAGGCTGCCATGGCGGCGGCGTTGGTGTTTCCGAGCGGCGACCATGCTCCGGTGCCGGTTACAGCAATTCTCTTTTTCATGGAAATGACAGTTCCTGTTAAACGGGATCCGGTAGCGCTGCCCGTATGTGCGCGGCGCTGAACATCCATCATATCAGCAAAACAGGTAAACAGCCGTTAATACACGGGCAAATTTTCACGGCTGTGAAACTTGCTCAGTCCTGCTTCCCGAGGAGCCAGTCCGGCAGGAACAGCGTCTTTATTCCGTCGTACGAGGTGATAAAGCTCCGGTCCATCGAAAGCACGATTTTCTCATAGTTGTCCCGGATCATCCGGAGCGGTCTCAGCTCACGCTCTCGTGTTTCCGGCGCCAGCATGCTCTCCGTGACCTGAACATAGAGCCTGCCGTCCGGCCGCTCCGCGACAAAATCAACCTCAGTTTCACCGACCTTGCCAATATAGACATGGTAATCGCGCCTTATGAGTTCCAGAAATACAATGTTCTCCAGAATATGTCCGCGATCCGCGTCACGGTACCCAAGGAGCATGTTGCGGAAGCCCGTATCAACAACATAGTTTTTGCCAAGAGTCTTCAGAAGCTGTCTGCCTTTTACATCATATCTGCCTGCAGAATAAAAAATAAACGCATCGCGCAGCATGGCTATATAACGCTCCACAGTGACACCTGCGGTATTTTTGCCTCTGCCGGCTTTTATATCGCCCTCGCCGGACAGCACTTTGCCGATGCTGCTCGGAGAGGCAATGCTGCCGATGCTTGATGAAAGAAACAGCATGATCCTGCGCAGCATTCCAAACTCTGCCCCGCTGTTCCGCTGCAGGATATCGCGCACTATTACAGTGTTGTAAATTGCGTCAAGTGCGTCATAGCTTCTCTGCTGGTTGAAATGGTACTCCCTCAGAACCGGCATGCCTCCGAACTGCAGATATTTCTGGAACTTTTCCTCAACAGAGACAGACGGCGCAAATTCATTGAAGTCCAGAAACTCACTGAATGACAGCGGCAGCATGCGGATCTCCACATACCGTCCTGACAGCAGCGTGGCAAATTCCCGGGAAAGCATACGGGCATTCGAGCCTGTGATGTAAACGTCAACATCAAAATCAATGCGGAATGACTCAACTGCCTTTTCCCAGTGGCTCACTGCCTGCAGCTCATCAAAAATTAAATATGTCTTTCCCGTTCCGGAAATGCGACTGCTGACATAATCATAAAAAGCCGGATAATCCGCAAGATTGCGATAACGGAGCGATTCCAGGTTCATATGTATGATGCGGCTTTCAGGCACTCCGTTTTCGGTAAGGTAGCTGTGAAACAAATCAAGCAAAGATGATTTCCCGCATCTGCGGATGCCGGTAACAATCTTTATCAGATCAACATCTTTGTTCTGGACAAGCTTATTCAGGTACTCAGGCCGTCTGATAAGTTCTGCCATTGCCTGCCTCCGATATTTTCAAATTCCCCGGACTGCTGGCGTGCCGTCACTTTAAAATTCACGTTTTTAAAATTTCAGGCATTTTCAGGATTTCCTGATTTCTTTTTGAGAAGTCTGTATTTTCGGGGAGTTTTTGAATTCTGTTTCCAAAAGTCCGTATTTTGAGATAGTTTGTGACTTTCAATTTAAAAAGTCCATATTTTTTAAAAGTTTTTGAAATACAGTTTCAAAAATCAGAATATTCATAAAGTTTTCGAATCCGATTTCGAAAAGTTCATACTTTCCGGAAGTTTTTGAATTCTGTTTCAAAAAGTCAGTGCTTTTCCGGAGTTTCCGGCTTAATGCCGGAAATCTCATTTTCCTCCTGTCCTCAGCACCTTATATCTGAAAAAGCCAGCCAGAACAAGGCCCGAAGCCCTGTTGATCTTTCAGCATAGAGGCCGATTTGGTTCTAATGACCCTGGTCAGGTTTTCATGATGCAGCGATCGCATCACTGAGGATGCTGTTGTTCGACTGCGCTATTTTCAGTGCCAGTTTGTTTTTGTCCACAGAGCTGAAGGGGGCCGAAAGGTGACAGGCCAATCGTCTTCATAACCAGGCCCGTGCTGTCAGGATTCTCCTCGCGCCCCCTGAAATACCGCTCTATTGCGCTGCTATCCTTGTTCCAAGACGGGGTCCCGGTGCAGATATCGTCATATTCCTCGCAGTTGACAATGATTGTCCCGCTCCCTGTCCTTAACGGCAGGAGGCGCGCGTTGTTGAGCGCGCTGGTGATATTGTCGACGGTCATGTCACTGCCGGCCCGGGCATGCTCAATCTGCATAAGCGACAGTACGCAGATAAGCACATGGGCCCGCGTGAGCTTATCTTAACTTCCCGCCCATATTTTATAAGCACAGCAGGATAGATAAAAATTACCTGTGAGCCATTATGTACAAACGCCCATCAAATGGTTATTACTATGCACCACGGTTACCAGTAGAATTTACTCTCCCGATCCTGTATTTCCACGCTCTTTGAACCTCTAGCCTGGTCAGTA
>JAEEGL014260968.1_pt1 | contig 11265 bp, 6 predicted proteins | sample 9134231 | NCBI WGS metagenome assembly JAEEGL01 (sample SAMN16246548, study PRJNA631951) | gut metagenome | biome: gut microbiome; feature: rumen; material: fiber-attached | host: Bos | place: Iran: Karaj | collected 2018-10
AAGAAGGTCTTGCCGCAGCCAGGAGGACCGTAGAGCAACATGCCGTTGGGAGGCGTGAGCTTGTATTCTTCGGCCAGTTCCTTGTTTTGCAACACGAAAATCACGGTCTTCTGCAACAGATCCTTGAGTTCCTGCATTCCGGCGATGTCCTCAAAACCACGACCTGTGCCTCGCTTGACTTCGATGTCAAGTGCGGTAAGGTCTTCGTTTTGTCCCTGATCGGAGGCACTCGATTGTGAAGAATTGCCACTGGATTGGCTTGACGAAGAACTCACCCGTTCGCCACGGAGTTCAGCTTGCATCTCGTTGACTGACTGGTAGCCGTTCATGACAGAAGGCGACAGTCCCTTTTGGAGGACATACCGAAGGGTTTCATCGACTTGAAGGCCACTGAGGTTAACCGGGCTGTCGATGCGATGCTGTTTCAGTTTGAGCATCTTTTGGGCAAAAGGCATTTCGGGGGTGAAGGTCATCTCCCATGGCGCCTTGCCGGTCAGCATGGTGTACAGCACGGCCGTAGCCGCAAACAGGTCGGTCCGCTCATCAAAAACGCCCGCAGCGTTGGCACTGGCGCAATACAGAGGGTCGAGGTCGGCGGTGTCAAAAGGAATGGTTCCCTTGCAGGCTCTGGCGGCATGGCCCATGTCGATGATCTCGGGTGTGCCATTCATGCGATCCGATAACATGATATTGGCCGGTGTGATGTCGTTGTGGCAAATGTTGGCATCGTGAAGTGCCTTCAACCCGTCGAGGATTCCCTTGAAGATTTCCATGGCCTTTTCTTGGCTGAAGTGGCCCTCACAGGCAATCTTGTCAGCCAACACCTCTCCGGTAAAGTAGGTGGTAACCAAATATTGGCATTCGCCAACGTTGCTATTGTAAATGCCATCGGTGATGTACGACACCACGTTGCGGTGCTGTACCTTACGGAGCAGCATGATCTCAATGACCCGTTTGGTCGTTTTGTCGATGAGCTTTTCCGGAGTGCGCTTCAAAACGTAAAGCTTCAGGAAATAGGGATTCCCGTTTTCATTCACCACCTTGTAGGTCTCAGTGTACTCGTTCTGTTTGATGAACTGTTGTACCGTATAGTTGTCAATTCGATTACCTGTTGATAAGATAGTCATGGTTTTATTGTTTTTTAGTCTGCTACATCCGCATTGCTCGACAAATGATGGAAATCATGCTTGTTCCATTTGTTTCGAGAGATGATGGGGATGAGGATGGCGTTGATCACGATGCTAAATAAAATGACGGAGAAAACAATGTTGCGGATAAAAAGCCCCGTCTCGATGTCTGGAATGTAGGCAAGGGCCTGGGTGGCCAATACCGCAGCAGTCAATCCCTTGGGGTCGATGGCCGACATGTACTTCCGTTCCTTGTCCGGAATCTGGTATTTTTTGGAGATGGCCAGCCGTACCACAGGGATGCGCAGCAGATAGAGCATGATGGTACCCGCCAAACCGATGACGATGGGTTGCCAGGCATTGAGTTGGATCGACATGCCCACAAAGACGAAAAAGAAGGTCTTGAGCAGCAGCACCAGCTCGCTGAAAAGGGAGCGTTCGGTGTCGTTCAGGTTGGCGGGGCGCTTTTTGAAGACTTTATGAAGCCATGAGTCGTAGATGCCGTCGATGTTGGCCATGCCGATGCCGAAAGCCAGGGCGGCGATGGCACCGCTGTATCCCATCCATTCGTTGACACCATAGATGATAAACACGAAGGCAGGAGTAGTGAGCACCGAATATTTGATTTCGCGCACCCGATCGAGGATGAGGGCCCAAAAGATGGCCCCCAGCAAGCCGATGATGGTGGCCAGGATGAACGAAGAGAAAATACTGCCGAAGATCATGCCGAATTCAACGTGTTGCGACTTGATGGCGTGCATCAAGGCCAATGCCAGCAGAATGCTGAATACGTTGCCGATGGCAGCCTCCAAAATCAGGATGGTGGAGCTCTTTTGCGACATGTTGAGCTGTCTTACCGTGGGGATGACCACCGCCGAGGCCGTGCCACCCAAAATGCAGCCCAGCATGAGACTCACCACGGGATCAAGCTTCAAGGCGAGCCATCCTACCAGCCAAACCGCAAGGGTGGAGATGACAAAGTTGTAAGCCGTGAGTTTCAACGAAGGTTTAAAAGAATCTTTTAAGTTGCTGAAGCTCATCTGAATACCGCTCTCAAACAAAATCAGCACCAAAGTGACGGCCGAAAGGATGCTGCCCAATAGGGAGAGCCTTTCGGAATTGACCAAGTGGGTGAGGGGTCCAAGCACCAGACCAATGAGGATCAGGAACAGCACGTCAGGAATCCTTCTTCTGCTAAAGATGGAGCTGAACAGATGCGCGGCAAAGATGAGCAGGCCGATGATGGCAATGATCAAACCGATCTTGCTCGACGACAATCCGTTGGCGAGGGTCTGGTTGATGGTTTCTATTTTGTCCGCATTGTCCATGTTCTATTCTTGATCGAGGATTTCTGTAATTGATGGGTCTTTCTTTGGAATGAAACAACGTTTGTACATCCGGCTGATTGCATTGTCTTTTTCCAAGATGGGCACCATGATGGAAGTGAAGACGATGCTGAACAAGATGACGGCAAACACCACGTTTTGGATGGTTTCGCCCCCAGGCAGCCCCTTCTGAACGGGGATGGTGGCCAGTACGGCCGCCGCCAATCCCTTTGGCACGATACCCGACATGAATACCTTGTCCTCCAAGGGCATGGCATTCTTCTCGCTCTTTACGGAAAGCATCACAATGGGGATACGCAGGGCGAACAGTACCACCGTGATGGCCAAGCCGATTAGAATGGGCGTAAGCTGGTCGAGTTTGATGCTAACACCAATGTAGACAAAGAAGAAAGTCTTGAGTAGGAAGACGACTTCGCTGAACAGTTGCTTTTCGGTTTCGTTGAGGTTGGTGGGCTTGACCTTGAACATCCTTTTGATGATGAGGCCGTTTTGGTACATCGAGTCGATGTTGGCCATGCCGATACCGAAGGCCAACGCGGCAATGGCACCGCTGAAGCCCAGCCATTCGTTGAATCCGTAGACGATGAACACAAAGGCTGGCGTGGTCAGGATGGAGTTTTTGACGTGGCGGACGCGTTCGAGCACATACGACCAGAGGATAGCGGCAATCGTGCCGATGACAGTGGCCAGAATGAAGGAAGAGAGAATCTCACCGATGACCCTGCCGACATTCATGGCACCCGACTGGATGGCCTGCATGAACGCCCAAGCAAAGACGATGCAAAGCACGTCACTGAAGGCCGATTCGAGGATGAGGATGGTGCCTCCTTTTTCACTGATCTTGAGTTGGCTTACCAAGGGGATCACCACCGCCGACGAGGTGCCGCCGACAATGGCGCCCAGCATTAGACTGGTGAGGAAATCGACTTTGACAATCACCCCCATCAACGCCACCACGAGCATGGTGACAAAGAAGTTGATCAGGGTGAGTTTCATGGTTCCACGGATGGAATTCAGCAGGGTGTTGAAATCCAGCTTGGTGCCGCTCTCGAACAAGATGATGACCAGAGTGATGGTGGTGAACACGCCAGCCACAGGCCCCAGTTCCTCGGGCTTTACAAGATGGAAGATGGGCCCGAGGGCAAGACCGATGATCATCAGGAGCAGCACATCGGGAATGCGCTTGCGGCTGAAGATTTCGGTGAAGAGGTGAGCGGCAAAGATCAGCAATCCGATGACGGCAATCACTAGCCCGGTATTGGAAGAGGCATCGGCATTGGCCGACTGACGCACCACTTCTTGGGCAACTGGATCGCTGACAAGGGTGTCAAGAGTTCGCTGTATGGTGTCAGGGACAATCATTCCTTGATGAACTTCTGTGTAGTGGTAAAGTTGGCGGACTTGATTGTGACGAAATACACACCGTTGCCGAGTTCGTTCAGGTTGAGCGTGGTCAGCCCATTGCCTTGGCTATGATGCATCACCTGGCCGAGACTGTTGAACACGGTGATGTCGCATTCTTCTTCAGGCAGGCTGAGCGTGAAGCTGCCGTTGTTGGGGTTGGGGTAGAGGGTTACCGTGGTGGGGACCACTTCGTTGGTGAGGCTGATCACCTGTGCGGCAGGGATGATGACGTTGTCAATCCAGGCACAGTCGCTGCCACTCGACATGGTGACATCCTTGGTGTAGCTCCATTCCAGTCTGTGGGAACCCGGAGTCAGCGGATAACTCTGCTGTGTCCAGTCGATTTCGCCCGACCAAGAGCCTTTTTCCTCGTTGTCTACCTTGAAATGCAGCTTGTCATAGCCTGATTCCGAAGACACTTTGAAGAAGAAGCTTATTTCGCCGGCGATGGCCACGTCGAGGTCGATGGAGAGCACGGAACTCTCGTAGTTGCTGATGGAGGCTGACTTGGCACAATATTGACCTTGGAAAGGATTCTGGGTCACCACTTCCCATGCTGAGATGATGGAACCGAGGTTCCAGTCGAAGGCACTGAAGTCACCGGACTCGAAGCCATCCATCGACTGTCCCACGGGGATGTAATAGGAATCGAGCAAGACGTAATGCCCGTGTTGTACAGAGTAAGGAAGCTCATACAGGGCACCGAGTTGAGCGACATAGCTGAGGCTGAAGGTCATGTCGGCGCTGAATTCCTGTTCAGGGGCAATGTTCTCGAAATTCCATTGGGTGGGAGCAGCACTGATTTCGGGATGGGAGTTATAGAGGTCGAAGCGGGCCGTGGGTGCCATGGCGCCGCCCTTGTTCTTGAATACAAAGTGGATGGTACCGCCATCGCCGGGGTTCAGGAAGGAACCTGTAGTGGTTTCCATGTTGATGCTCACCATTTCGAATTCAGGAGCATAGACCCGTGCGTTGAAGTGGCTTTCCCAGGTATCAGTACCATCGGTGCAGCTGAGGTTGAAACGTACCATCGTGTTGTTGGGAACGTCGTTGCGGACTTCGAAAGCAAAGGCGTTTTCGAGGGTGACGCTCTGGTCGCCGTCAAGGTTGCCAACAGTGATGGTGGGTTGGTCGATGGTAATGTATTCACTGTCGCAGCTGAGGGTTGCCGTTACGTTGTTGGCGTTGACGCTGCCCACGTTTTTCACGGTTACGTCGAGGGCATAGCTGCCGCCGAAGTCAATCTGTTCTGCACCGTTGCTGAGGGCGTAGCTGTTGTAGATGACGTAGGGGGTGTCGCTCGGTACGGCCATCAGTTCCACTTCCTGGGGCCATGCGTTAACACCGGTGACCTTCATGATCATGGGTCCAACGGTTTGGAGACCGCCTTCAAAAACCATCTCGGCCACACCGTTTTCGTCGGTGGTGCCCATGGCAATCACTTCGTTTTCCACATAGATGAGGCAGCGGAAATTCTTCTGGGGTGCACCGTTTTCGTCGGTGATGCTGACTTCGAAAGAAGGCGTTCCAACGACAAGTTGTGCAGGACATTCGACGTTTGCGGTAAAGGGCTCGTCGAGCCATACGTTGACGGCACCGTCACCCAGGACGTTCATGTCGTAGAAGTTCCAACGCAAGGCACCTTCTTCCCATTGTCCGGGAGCGGTGACCCAGGGGGCGGTCATGGTCTTGCCTTCGGAGATGGCAAGGCCAAGCAGACCGATGCGGTCGTTCCATTGGGCGTCCGTCATTTCGCGCTCCAGATGGCAGCCAGGACCTTCGGTCTGGCCTTCGTTGAACCAGCCGTAACGGGAGTTGCCGATAACGGCCACGGCAAAAGTCTCGATCTTCACCATTTTCTCAAGGATGCAGTTTTCGTCAAAAGCGCCACAGTCGCAGCCTTGTGTGTGGAAGAAGGTATAGTTGTGCGTCACGCCGTTGACGCTCGAGAAATCGCTGCTTTCAATGCCATACCATCCTGCCACGTAGTTTTCGTTGGCATGGCCGTCGTGATGGATGTAACTGGAGCCCTGGTTGATGGCCTGGCGCAGCAAGTTGCCGCTCCAGTTGCCTTCTTCCTCATAGAGTTTGGTGAAGTCGTAGTCTTCGGGATAACAGGTAGTGGTATAGCCGTTGTCATCGTGGGTACCGATCAGGAGCTCAAGGTAGTCGGATCCGTTGGAGTCGGGGTTGTCGTAGAGGTGTTCGCCACCAAAGATCACTTTGTGGAACTCGCCCAAGACAGGGTTCTGTTGGTACGACAGGGTTTTGTTGATCATGTTGGCCAGGTCAGTTTCATTCTGGAACGACATGCGGCTCATGCCAATTTCAGGGAGGAGGTCGTCCTCGCCAGGCTCGCCGTAGCGGTTGTTGCCATTGTCGTTCCAGTTGCCGTCGAGTGCTGAATAGTAAAGGTCGGAGGGAATGTTGTTGCTTTCCTGGTCGCCTCCGCCTGAGGTCACGTAGCAATACAGGCCGCGGTGGGGAACGTAATTGACGTCACCGCCCAGCACCACCATGATGATGCCGTTGTCTTGGTATTCCTGGATGATATAGTTGCGAATCTTGTCTTGGTTGTCGACACCCGTCATGCTTGAGTAGATTTCCGGAGTGGAGACAATCCGGTTACGGAGGCCGATGGAGTTGTAGTAGTTGCAATAGGTCTCATAGTCGTCCACGAAGCTTGGTTCCGTGATGATCAGCAGGTCGTAGGCGTTCACGTCGCGGCCTTTGGTGTTGTAGCTTTCCACCATCTCGGGGTTCTGGGCCAGACGCTTGACGCTGTTTTTCACTTCGGGAGTCGCCCAAAGCATGTTGCTGTGGTCGGCTTTGGCTGCTTTCAGATGGACGCGCACCGTAGCTTTTTGGGCGTAGATTACACGGCCGGAAGCAGGAATGTATTGTACTGGGGTGAAAGCCGAGAAGGCAAACGCAAAACCGTTTTTGTATTGGGTGGTCACTACGCCATGGTTCTGAGCGGGATAAACGGCTTTTGAGGCGTAGAGGGTCTGGTCTTTAACCAGTGCCCTTGGAGTGATGTCGTTAGTCGTGCGTGAGGGCTGGTAAGGGAAGAGTTCGTGGGAGCCTTCCAGTTCACGGAAGTCGGACAAAATGACTTCGATGGATTCGGCTTCCTGACCTTGTGGCAGGAGGAGGCTGACGTGCTGCCAAGGCAGTGAGGGCTGTCCAGCCAATGCCGACTGCATGCAACCACGAAGTTGCACTTGTTCATAACCTTCCAGCATCGTGATGTTGGGTTTCTCAAAAGAATAGCTCATTTCAACGGTTTGGGCCTGTATTAAGAAGCAAACCATTGATAATAAGATGGTTAAAAATACTTTTTTCATTTTGTTGATATTTTTTTGCGTTTATTTTTTTAGATAGGTGTTTAAATATGCAAAGATAATAAATTTTTTTAATTTTGCCTTTTAAAATTGTTCAATATGAAAAAGATTCGTGCCGCCGTAGTGGGTTACGGCAATGTGGGGCGTTTTGCCTTGGAAGCCTTGGAGGCTTCTCCTGATTTTGAAGTGGCGGGTGTCGTGCGTCGCAATGGTGATGCCAACAAGCCGCTGGAACTTTCCAACTACAAGGTTGTCAAAGATATCAAGGAGCTTGGAAAAGTGGATGTAGCCATCTTGGCTTGTCCTACGCGTTCCTGTCCTGAATATGCTAAGCAAATCCTTCCTTTGGGCATCAACACGGTGGATTCCTTCGATATCCATACGTCTATTTTGGACTATCGTAGTGAATTGATGCCGTTAAACAAGCAAACGAACACCGTGAGCGTGATTGCTGCCGGTTGGGATCCAGGTTCGGATTCCATTGTGCGCACCTTGATGCAAAGCCTGGCACCCAAAGGGCTCTCTTACACCAACTTCGGCCCTGGCATGTCGATGGGCCACAGCGTTTGTGTGCGCTCCAAGAAAGGCGTGAAAAACGCCTTGTCAGTGACCATTCCCTTGGGTGAGGGCATCCACCGTCGCATGGTGTATGTGGAACTTGAGGAGGGTTATACTTTAGAACAGGTGAACGCCGACATCAAGGCAGACCCATATTTTGCCAGTGACGAAACCCATGTGTTTGCCGTCGATAGCGTCGATGCGGTGCGTGACATGGGGCATGGGGTGAATTTGGTTCGTAAGGGTGTTTCTGGAAAAACACAGAACCAACGTATGGAATTCAATATGAGTATTAACAATCCTGCACTTACTGGACAGGTGCTGGTGAATGTAGCCCGCGCTTCCCTGCGGCTGCAACCTGGCTGTTACACCATGGTGGAGATTCCCGTCATTGATATGCTACCTGGCACGAGAGAAGATTGGATTGGAAAGCTGGTATGAGGCGTTGGTTCATTGCCATAGTGTTGTTGCTGGCCCTGTTTGCCTGCAATCAGCCTGATAAAATTGACACATTGCTCTCTCAGATGACCCTTGAGGAGAAATGTGGTCAGTTGGCCTGTCCCATAGGTTTTACGCTCTATGGGAAAGAAGGGGATTCCCTTTGGCTTTCCGATGATTTCATCGCACGGATGGATACCATGCCCTTAGGCTCCTGTTGGGCCGTCTTACGAGCCGATCCTTGGTCCCAAAAGACGGTCGAGACAGGCCTGCACCCCGGCGAGTCGGCCCGGATGCTGAATCAGATGCAGCGGTATGCTGTCGAAAATACCCGATTGGGCATTCCTTTGCTGTTTAGCGAAGAAACTCCCCATGGCCACATGGCAGTCGGCACTACGGTGTTTCCTACGGGCATCGGCCAAGCCAGCACCTGGGACCCTGAGCTGTTGGAACAGATGGGGGAGGTGATGGGGCGCGAGATCCGTTTGCAGGGTGCACATGTCGGCTATGGCCCCGTGCTTGACATTGCCCGCGACCCCCGTTGGTCGAGGGTGGAGGAAACCATGGGTGAGGATCCCTATCTTAGCGGAATGCTAGGTACAGCTGTTGTCAAAGGCATGCAACAACATGTTGTGGCTACCTTGAAACATCTTGCAGCCTACGGGATTCCCCAAGGCGGACATAATGCCGCCAATGCCGAGGTTGGGCCCAACCGTTTGATGCACGACTATCTTCCCGCTTTCGAGAGGGCGGTGAAAGAAGGCCATGCCGGTTCGGTGATGACGGCCTACAACACCATCGACGGTGTGCCTTGTACGGCCAACCGTTGGCTGATTGAGGAGGTATTACGCCAGTCGTGGGGTTTCCAAGGCGTTGTCTTTGCTGACCTTAACGCCGTCAATGCGCTTTATGCCACCCATCACGTGGCTGCCGATCCCGCCGAAGCGGCCGCCATGGCACTGAAGGCAGGGGTAGACATCGACTTGGGCGGTTACAACTACGGTGGTTTTCTCAAAGAAGCCTTGCACCGAGGACTGGTCACAGAAGCCGACATCGACCGTGCGGTCAGGCATGTCCTGCAACTGAAGTTCGATCTTGGGCTGTTCGACAACCCATACGTTGATGAAACCCTGGCCGAAAAGGGCGTGGGTACTCCTGAAAACATCGCCGTAGCCAAGCAAGTAGCATTGGAATCGGCGGTGTTGCTGAAAAACGATGGCGTTTTGCCTTTTGGGGAGGAAATCAAAAAGGTAGCGGTTGTCGGGCCGAATGCTGATAATATGTATGCCCAATTGGGAGACTATACGGCACCCCAAGACCCCGATCGCATTGTGACCATGCATGAAGGCATCCGAGACAAGGGTAGGGCAGAAGTGACCGATGACCTGCGTGCTGCCGATGCCATCGTGTTGGTGGTGGGTGGCTCTTCGGCGCGTGATTTCAAGACGAGTTACGAAGACACAGGTGCCGCCATCGTGGAGGAACGTCAAACCGAAATGGATTGTGGCGAAGGCTATGACCGCTCCAGCTTGAAACTTTTAGGGGATCAGGAAGCCTTGATGCAACAAGTCTATGCGTTGGGCAAGCCTGTGGTGACCGTGTATATCTGTGGCCGCCCGATGGACATGAATCTGGCTTCGGAGCAGAGCAACGCCTTGTTGTTGCTTTGGTATCCGGGCATGGAAGGCGGCTCTGCCTTGGCTGATCTCTTGTGGGGCGACAGCAACCCTTCAGGGAAACTGCCCATCTCGATTCCTCGTTCCGTTGGACAGATCCCGGTGTATTATTCCCAACCTGCAACAGGAGATTATGTTGAGGAATCTGCAAAGCCTTTGTATTCATTTGGTTATGGGTTAAGTTACACCCAATTTGAATACGGTGAGTTAAAGGTTGATGGCTTGGAAGCCAACGTCACAGTGACCAATGTCGGTCCCTTAGATGGTGACGAAGTGGTGCAACTCTATGCCCAGGAAGACACCCCAGGCATGGTGTTGTCCGCTGAACAATTGGTGGCATTCCAAAGGGTTCATCTTGGGGTGGGCGAGTCAAAGCAAGTGCGTTTCACCCTACCCGAAGGTTTTCGTCTCAATACAATACGTTTAGGAGAATAAAAACCCGTTAGCGTGCGAGGTGTCCCAAAAGGCACATCAGCACCGGACCGAAGCGTGCGAGGTACCCAAAAGGCACATCAGCACCGACCGAAGGGAGGTGCGTAGTGCCGTTGGGACACCTCGTTAAGCTAGGGTTTTTATTCCGCTAGTCTTCGTATAAATCGTAAAGATTGAATTGTTCAGGGTGCTTCCCCATCACCTTGATGGATTTGTAGTACGCCCAGATTTCGGCCAAGTCCTTCTCGTAGTCGCCCGTGGGGTAGAACACCTTTTCAATGCCGCAATAGCGTTTTTTGTAGTCGATAAAACCAAGCAGGATCGGCACGTTGGCGCCTTCGGCAATGAGGTAGAAGCCTTTTTTCCAATGGTTGACCTTCTTTCGGGTTCCTTCGGGGCAAATGATGAGGTGGGTATCCTTGTTTTGGGAGAACATGGTGATCATCTGTTCCACCAGGTTGTTCTTCTTGCCTCGATCCACGCGTACGGCTCCTATTTTATATAAAAACCAGCTCAAGAGTTTGGTTTTGAAAAACTCCGCCTTGATCATGAACTTGAAAGGTACGCCAAAGTACCAATAGAAGTTCATGCCTACAAAAAAGTCGGCAATCGCGGTATGCGGCGCCACAATGCATACGGCATTGCCAAGGTCGGCAGGGACGTTGTACACGGTGCGCCACCTGCCGACCTTGAGGCCGACTTTCCCAATAAATCGTTTAAAACCCATTACCAAATGGCAGCCCGTTCTTCGGGGGCGATATACATCTTGTTTTCAGGTTTGATGTCGAAAGCTTCGTAGAAGTGCGGCATGGAGCCGAGCGTACGGTTTACACGGGCTTCCGCTGGGGAATGGACGTCTTCCTTGATGCGGCGTTCGAGGGCCTTGTCGCGGATGTTGTTGCGCCAGATGGTGCCATAGCTGATGAAGAAACGCTGGGCC
>JAEEGL015640180.1_pt1 | contig 11265 bp, 23 predicted proteins | sample 9134231 | NCBI WGS metagenome assembly JAEEGL01 (sample SAMN16246548, study PRJNA631951) | gut metagenome | biome: gut microbiome; feature: rumen; material: fiber-attached | host: Bos | place: Iran: Karaj | collected 2018-10
GTATCGCTCTGCTCTTCTATGCTGATGGTGAAAAACGTTATATTATTGCTCCCAACGGATTGAAGGTCGGAGACACTGTGATGAGTGGTCCCGACGCAGCTCCCGAGGTGGGAAATGCCCTGCCCCTGCAGAACATCCCCGTCGGTACTGTAATCCACAACATCGAGCTCCGTCCCGGCCAGGGCGCGCTGCTCGTACGTTCCGCTGGTAATTTTGCTCAGTTAACATCCCGTGAGGGACGCTATTGCGTGATTAAGTTGCCTTCTGGCGAGACCCGTCAGATTCTCAGTGCCTGCAAGGCTACTGTGGGAAGCGTGGGCAACTCGGATCATGGACTGGAGAGCTCTGGAAAGGCTGGCCGTTCGCGCTGGCTCGGACGTCGCCCCCACAACCGTGGTGTGGTTATGAACCCGCACGATCACCCGATGGGTGGTGGTGAAGGACGCCAGTCGGGAGGACATCCCCGCTCGCGTAATGGTTTGTATGCTAAGGGACTCAAGACCAGAGCTCCTAAGAAGCACTCCAACAAGTATATCATTGAAAGAGCAAAAAAGAAGTAATCTAAGTTAACTAGCGAAAATTATGAGTCGTTCACTTAAAAAAGGTCCATACATCAACGTGGCATTGGAGAAGAAAATCCTCGCCATGAATGAGAGCGGCAAAAAAACTGTCGTGAAGACATGGGCAAGAGCATCAATGATCTCACCCGACTTCGTGGGACACACTGTTGCAGTTCATAACGGAAATAAATTTATCCCTGTGTACATCACTGAAAACATGGTTGGACACAAACTCGGCGAGTTCTCACCCACACGCCGTTTCGGTGGACATGCCGGAAACAAGCGATAAGCAGGGCAACCTACAGAATTAAAAATAACAAATTATAATGGGAGCAAGAAAAAGAATTGCGGCTGAAAAAAGAAATGAAGCCAAAAAGACACAGTACTTTGCCAAACTCAAAGGCTGCCCCTCTTCACCCCGCAAGATGCGCTATGTCGTCGATCTTATCCGCGGCATGGAGGTCAACAGGGCACTCGGCGTGCTGAGATTCTCTAAGAAAGCCGCCTCAGAGAACGTGGAGAAACTGCTTCGCTCGGCTATCGCCAACTGGGAAGCAAAAAATGACCGTAAAGCCGAAGATGGCGAACTGTACGTCTCGAAAGTATTCGTTGACGAGGGTGTCACCATGAAGCGTATGCGCCCCGCTCCGCAGGGACGCGGCTATAGAATCCGCAAACGCAGCAATCACGTGACACTGTTCGTAGATACCATTAACAATGACGATAAACAATAATCAGAATGGGACAGAAAGTTAATCCAATAAGCAACCGCCTCGGTATCATCAGAGGTTGGGATTCAAACTGGTTCGGAGGCAAAAACTTCGGTGACAACTTGGTGGAAGACCAGAAAATCCGCCAGTATCTCTGCAAACGCCACGAGAACGCCAGCATTTCGAAAATCGTCATTGAGCGCACTCTGAAACTCGTCACCATCACCATCTGCACGGCTCGCCCGGGCGTGGTCATCGGTAAAGGTGGCGAAGAGGTAGACAAACTCAAGGAAGAATTGAAGAAAGTCTACAAGAAAGAGGTTCAAATCAATATTTATGAAGTAAAGAGACCCGAGCTCGACGCCACCATCGTGGCCAACAACATCGCTCGCCAGGTGGAAGGCAAAATGGCATACCGCCGCGCCATCAAACAGGCTATCGCCAACACCATGCGCGCAGGAGCTGAGGGTATCAAAGTACAGATTTCCGGACGTCTGAACGGTGCTGAAATCGCACGCAGTGAGATGTACAAGGAAGGACGCACACCGCTGCACACCTTCCGCGCCGACGTCGACTACTGCCCCACAGAGGCTCTCACAAAAGTGGGACTGCTCGGCATCAAGGTCTGGATTTGCCGCGGTGAGGTTTACGGAGCAGTTGACCTGACTCCCAACTTCGCTCAGGAGAAACAGTCTGGCCGTGGTAACGGCGGTGGCCGTCAGGGCAGAGGAAATCGCAAGAGAAACAATAACCGATAAAAGATTGATAAACGATCATGTTACAGCCTAAAAGAGTAAAATATAGAAGACCTCAAGACGGACGTGGCAATAAAGGCAACGCCCACAGAGGTACACAACTGGCGTTCGGCACATTCGGCATCAAGACGCTTGAGGCAAAATGGATTGACGCCCGCCAGATTGAGGCAGCACGTGTGGCTATCAACCGACGCATGAACCGTGAGGGTCAGGTCTGGATCAGAATCTTCCCCGACAAACCCATCACCCGCAAGCCGGCTGACGTACGTATGGGTAAAGGTAAGGGTGACCCCGCAGGATGGGTCGCACCCGTCACTCCCGGACGTATCCTCTTCGAAGTGGAAGGTGTAAGTTTCGCAGTGGCTAAAGAGGCCCTCCGCCTCGGTGCCCAGAAACTGCCTGTGAAAACCAAATTTATTGTACGTCGTGATTACGACAAAAACGCATAGTCAGATATGAAGATCAATGAGATAAGAGAACTCGAGACCAATGACTTGGTGGAGAGACTGGAAGGCGAAGAGGCTAGACTTCATCAACTGAGGCTCAACCACGCCATTACGCCGCTGGAGAATCCCATGCAGCTGCGCGCCCTGAAGAAGGACATCGCACGCATGAAGACCGAACTTCGTCAGAGAGAACTTAACAAATAACAATGCTTCACATGGAAACAAGAAATTTAAGAAAGACAAGACAGGGTGTCGTCATCAGCAACAAAATGGAGAAGACCATTGTTATTGCATCGAAGTTCAAAGAGAAACACCCGATCTACGGTAAATTCGTCCAGAAGACGAAGAAATACCATGCCCATGACGAGAACAACGAGGCCAACATCGGCGATACAGTGCTGATCATGGAGACTCGCCCTCTGAGCAAGACTAAGAGATGGAGATTAGTTCAAATCATTGAAAAAGCGAAGTAATTATGATACAGGTAGAATCAAGACTTACAGTTTGCGATAACAGCGGAGCACGTGAGGCTCTCTGTATCAGAGTACTGGGCGGTACACGCCGTCGCTACGCCAGCGTGGGCGACATCATCGTGGTGAGCGTGAAAAACGTTATCCCCGCCAGCGACATTAAGAAGGGCACCGTCTCTAAGGCGCTCATCGTACGCACCAAGAAGGAAGTGCGCCGCGCCGACGGTTCATACATCCGTTTCGACGACAATGCCTGTGTGCTTCTCAACAATGCCGGCGAACTCCGCGGCAGCCGTATCTTCGGCCCGGTGGCTAGAGAGTTGCGCGCCGTCAACATGAAGGTGGTCTCACTCGCACCCGAGGTACTTTAATTTAATAAACGATTATAGTAATGAGCAAGTTACATATCAAGAAAAACGATACAGTGATTGTCATCGCCGGTGAGGACAAGGGCAAGACCGGGAAAGTGCTCCAGGTCATCGCTGAGAAAGAGCGTGCCATCGTCGAAGGCGTGAACATGGTCACTAAAAGTTCAAAGCCCTCCGCTAAGAACCCTCAGGGAGGATTCGTAAAAGTGGAAGCACCTATTCATATCTCTAATTTGAGCCTCATCGACCCGAAAAGCGGAAAAGCGACCCGCATCGGCATGAAGATCGGCGCTGACGGCAAAAAAGTACGTATCGCTAAAAAATCAGGGGAGGAGATCAAATAATGAATACAGCACAGTTAAAAACAGTCTATGCCGAGCAAATCGCTCCGGCACTGAAAAAACAGTTCAACTATTCTTCTTCGATGCAGATTCCCGCTCTGAAGAAAATCGTCGTCAACCAAGGTCTCGGCGATGCTACTCAGGACAAGAAAATCATCGACGTGGCTATCAACGAACTCACTGCCATCACCGGTCAGAAAGCCGTTGCCACATTCTCAAAGAAGGATATCGCCAACTTCAAACTGCGTAAGAAGATGCCCATCGGCGTCATGGTGACTCTGCGCCGCGAGCGCATGTATGAGTTCCTCGAGAAACTCGTCCGCATCGCTCTGCCCCGTATCCGTGACTTCAAGGGTATAGAGAGCAAACTCGACGGCCGCGGCAACTACACACTCGGCATCGACGAGCAGATTATCTTCCCGGAAATCAATATCGACTCGATTGACCGCATTCAGGGCATGAACATCACCTTCGTGACATCGGCCAAGACCGACGAGGAAGGCTACGCACTGCTCAAGGCTTTCGGGCTTCCCTTTAAGAACGCTAAAAAAGATTAAGTGACATGGCAAAAGAATCAATGAAAGCCCGCGAGGTGAAACGCGCACGCCTGGTGGCACGCTATGCTGAGAAAAGAGCTGCCCTCAAGAAAATCATCGCCACTACCGATGACCCTGCAGAGGCATACGAGGCTGCACGTAAACTCCAGAGCATTCCCCGCAACGCCAACCCCATCCGTCTGCACAACCGCTGCAAGATCACAGGCCGTCCGAAGGGATACATGCGCCAGTTTGGCATCTCACGTATCCAGTTCCGCGAAATGGCTTCTTCTGGTCTCATCCCCGGTGTGAAGAAGGCAAGCTGGTAAACACTTCGAGAGAGAGTTTATTATTATTTAATATTGTCGGGGCAGTCCCGATTAATTAAACAATTTTTTATATGACAGATCCAATAGCAGATTATCTTACGAGGCTCAGAAACGCCATCATGGCTCATCACCGTGTGGTGGAGGTTCCCGCCTCAAACTTGAAGAAAGAGATCACCAAGATCCTCTTCGAGAAAGGCTACATCCTCAATTACAAGTTTGTTGAGGACGGCCCTCAGGGCACTATCAAGGTCGCTTTGAAGTACGACCCTGCCACGAAGGCCAACGCCATCAAGAAATTGACAAGAGTGTCTAAACCCGGTCTGAGAAAGTACACCGGTTACAAAGACATGCCGAGAGTTATTAACGGATTAGGTATCGCCATCTTATCTACATCCCAAGGTGTCATGACAGACAAAGAGGCCTCAGAGCTGAAAATCGGCGGTGAGGTGCTCTGCTACGTCTATTAATTCATAGGAGGAAAAAGCAATGTCAAGAATTGGTAAATTGCCCATCGCTATTCCTGCCGGCGTCACCGTAGAGCAGAAAAACGGCGTAGTCACCGTGAAAGGTCCCAAAGGTGAACTCTCACAGAAGGTGGACCCGTCTATCATCATGAAAATGGAAGACGGCAACATCACTTTCGAAATTGACGAGAACAGCCCCGTCAACATCAAACAGAAGCAGGCTTTCCATGGCCTTTATCGCTCGCTCATCAACAATATGGTGGTCGGCGTGAGCCAGGGATTCAAAAAAGAACTCGAACTCGTAGGTGTGGGTTACCGCGTGTCCAACCAGGGCAACATCGTTGAGTTCTCGCTCGGTTATACTCACCCCATCTTCATCGAATTGCCGAAAGAAGTGAAAGTGGAGACCAAGTCTGAGAGAAATCAGAACCCGCAAATCATTCTCGAATCGTGCGACAAACAGTTGCTCGGTCTCATCTGTGCTAAAATCCGCTCTTTCCGTATGCCGGAGCCTTACAAAGGCAAGGGTGTGCTCTTCAAGGGTGAAGTCATTCGCAGGAAGTCTGGTAAGTCAGCTTCAGCCAAGTAACTTTAACATTTTACGACTATGACAACAAAGAAAGTAGAAAGACGGATTAAGATCAAATACAGAATTCGTAAGCGCGTGAACGGCACTGCTGAGCGTCCCCGCATGTCGGTGTTCCGCTCAAACAAGCAGATTTACGTTCAGATTATTAACGATTTGACCGGCAACACACTCGCCGCCGCTTCTTCTCTGGGTATGGAAGCCATGCCTAAGAAAGAGCAGGCTGCAAAAGTGGGTGAGTTGGTGGCTAAAAAGGCTCTCGAGGCTGGCATCGAGCAGGTCGTCTTCGACCGCAACGGCTATCTTTATCATGGCCGCGTGAAGGAACTGGCTGACGCCGCACGTAAGGGAGGACTTAAATTTTAAGCGATTATGGCAACAAACAGAGTTAAAATAAACAGTGACGTTGAGTTAAAAGACCGCCTCGTGGCTATCAACCGTGTCACAAAGGTGACAAAGGGTGGTCGTACATTCACCTTCGCAGCCATCGTGGTTGTCGGCGACGGCAATGGCGTGATTGGCTGGGGCCTCGGTAAGGCAGGTGAAGTGACAGCTGCCATCGCTAAAGGCGTAGAGGCTGCTAAGAAAAACCTCGTGAAAGTGCCTGTCATCAAGGGTACCATTCCTCATGAGAAGGAAGTGGCTTTCGGTGGCGCACGTGTGTTCCTCAAACCCGCTGCTGCTGGTACGGGAATGGTGGCCGGTGGTGCTATGCGCGCCGTGCTCGAGAGCGCCGGTGTGAAAGACGTGCTCGCCAAGTCTAAAGGTTCTTCCAACCCTCACAACCTCGTGAAGGCTACCATTAAGGCCCTCTCAGAGATGCGCGACGCATATACCGTGGCTCAAGAGCGTGGTATCAGTATGGAAAAAGTATTTAGAGGATAAGGAGACTGAATCATGGCAACTATCAAAATCAAACAGATAAAGAGCAAAATCGGTTATCCGAAAGACCAGAAGGAAACTCTGAAGGCTCTCGGCCTCCACAAAATCGGACAGGTCGTCGAGGTGGAAGACAATCCCTCAATGATGGGTATGGTGCGCAAGGTGCGCCATATGGTAACCGTGGTAGAAGATTGATCAAATCATTTAAACTGTAAAGAAATTATGAAATTACATACTTTAAAACCTGCTGAGGGCTCAACTCACTCACGCCGCCGCATCGGTCGCGGACCGGGTTCAGGGCTCGGTGGTACTTCCACACGTGGTCACAAAGGTGCTAAGGCACGTTCGGGCTACAAGAGAAAGATCGGTTTCGAAGGTGGTCAGATGCCGCTGCAGCGCCGTGTACCGAAATCCGGGTTCAAGAACATCAACCACAAGGAGTATTTCGCTGTGAATCTCTCTACACTGCAGAGAATTGCCGAGGCGAAGAACCTCACCAAAATCGGTATCGAGGAACTCGTGGCTGCTGGTCTGACCAACGGCAAAGAACTGGTGAAAATTCTGGGCAAGGGAGAATTGACACTGAAACTTGAGGTGGAGGCTAATGCTTTCTCTAAGACTGCCGAAGAGGCTATCAAGGCAGCAGGTGGTAACACAACTATTATCTAAGTAAATGAAAAAGTTTATTGAGACACTGAAGAACATATGGAAGGTGGAGGATCTGCGTCAGCGTATCCTCATCACCATCCTCTTTATCGCTATTTACCGTTTCGGTTCGTTCGTCACTCTGCCCGGTATCGACCATGCCGGACTGTCGAAGATGACCGAGCAGACAGAGAACGGTCTGATGGCGCTGCTCGACATGTTCTCCGGTGGTGCATTCTCCCATGCGTCAATCTTCGCACTGGGTATCATGCCGTACATCTCGGCATCCATCGTCATGCAGCTGTTGGCTGTGGCAGTGCCGTATTTCCAGAAAATGCAGCGTGAGGGCGAGAGCGGAAGAAAGAAGATCAGCTGGTACACACGTATCCTGACCGTCGCTATCCTCCTGTTCCAGGCTCCCTCGTATCTCATCAACCTGAAGATGCAGTCGGGCGGCGCTCTGGCGGCAGGTATCGATTGGACCACGTTCATGGTTCCCGCTACCATCATCCTCGCCGCAGGCAGTATGTTCATCCTCTGGCTCGGTGAGCGCATCACTGACAAGGGCGTGGGCAACGGTATATCCATCATCATTATGATCGGTATTATCGCTCGTCTGCCCGAGGCCTTCCTCAAGGAGTTCAATGCACGCGTGTCGCACGCCGAAGGCGGTGGTCTCGTGATGTTCATCATCGAGATTCTCGTGCTCTTCGCAGTTGTCTGCGCTGCCATCCTCCTCGTGCAGGCCGTCAGAAAGGTGCCCGTGCAGTACGCACGCCGCGTCCAGGGAAATAAGACCTACGGCGGTGCACGCCAATACATCCCCTTGAAGCTGTTCGCAGCCAACGTGATGCCTATCATCTTCGCTCAGGCGTTGATGTTCATCCCCCTGGCCATCGTGCAGTATTCAGCCGGAGGCAGCACACTCATCAGCAAGTTGATGGACCACACCAGCCTGTTGTATAATATCGTGTTCGCGGTGCTCATCATCGCCTTCACCTATTTCTACACGGCTATCACCCTCAACCCGACACAGATGGCTGAGGACATGAAGCGCAACAACGGATTCATCCCCGGTGTGAAACCCGGAAAACCGACAGCCGACTACATCGACACCATCATGTCGCGTATCACACTGCCCGGGTCGCTCTTCATCGCCTTCATCGCTGTCATGCCCGCCATCGTCTCCCTCTTCAATGTGGAGCAGAGCTTCGCTCAGTTCTTCGGAGGAACGTCATTGCTCATCCTCGTGGGTGTCGTCATCGATACGCTTCAGCAGATACAGAACCATCTGATGATGCGCCACTATGACGGTCTGCTCAAGGCAGGACACACTCGCGGTAACGGCGTGTCGGCTTACTAACTCTTTCTTTTATGAGTATCTATCTCAAAACGGAAGATGAAATCGAGCTAATGCGGCAAGCGAACCGACTCGTCGGTAAAACGCTTGCCGAATTGGCCGAACATATCCAACCGGGGGTGAACACGTTGCAACTCGACGCTATTGCCGAGGAGTTCATACGCGACCACGGGGCAGTGCCTACATTCAAGAACTTCCCCAACCCCTACGGGAAGCCGTTTCCGGCATCCATCTGCACTTCGGTCAACGATGTGGTGGTGCACGGCATCCCTTCGGCTCAGACGGTGCTACGCGAGGGCGACATCATCTCCATCGACTGCGGCACGCTGCTCAACGGCTACAACGGCGACTCAGCCTACACGTTCTGCGTGGGAGAGGTGAGCGACGAGGTGCGTGAGTTGCTCCGCGTCACAAAGGAATCGCTCTACAAAGGCATAGACAATGCCCGCGCTGGTAAGCATCTGGGCGATATCGGCGCCGCCGTGCAAGACTATTGCGAGAGCCATGGCTACGGAGTGGTGCGCGAACTGACCGGACACGGTATAGGCCGCGAGATGCACGAAGAACCGCAGGTGCCCAACTACGGGCGGGCGGGTAACGGCAAGATGCTCAAAGCCGGCATGTGCATCGCCATCGAGCCCATGATCACTATGGGCGACAAGGCCGTCTATCTCGACGATGACCGGTGGAGCATACGCACCCGCGACGGAAAACCGGCGGCTCATTTCGAGCACACCTTGGCCGTGCGACGCGGCGAGGCCGAGATTTTATCAACGTTTGAGGAAATAGAAAATCTAAAGAATTAATACAGAGTTATGGCAAAACAATCCGCTATTGAAGTGGACGGGACGATCATCGAGGCGTTGTCAAACGCTATGTTCCGTGTGGAATTGGAAAACGAGGTGCAAATCACCGCGCACATCTCAGGGAAAATGAGAATGCACTACATCAAAATCTTACCCGGCGACAAAGTCAAGGTGGAAATGAGCCCCTATGACCTGACCAAGGGAAGAATCGTTTTCAGATACAAATAAACTATTGAAAATAATATGAAGACAAGAGCATCTGTAAAACCGCGTACCCCGGAATGCAAACTCGTGCGCCGCAAGGGACGCCTGTATGTGATTAACAAGAAAAACCCCAAGTATAAACTGCGTCAGGGTTAAGTATCTAAACAAAACATTTTATTTTATTTTTTTCAAATCAAATGGCAATAAGAATTGTTGGAGTAGATTTGCCCCAGAATAAGCGTGGCGAAATCGCATTGACTTATATCTACGGTATAGGTCGAAGTAGTTCAGCAAAGATATTGGACAAGGCTGGCGTAAGCCGTGACCTGAAGGTCAATGAATGGACCGATGACCAGGCAGCTAAAATCCGCGAAATTATCGGCGCTGAGTTTAAAGTTGAAGGTGATCTCCGTTCTGAGATTCAGATGAACATCAAGCGGTTGATGGATATCGGCTGCTATCGTGGTGTGCGTCATCGTAACGGTCTTCCCGTGCGCGGCCAGAGTACCAAAAACAATGCCCGTACCCGTAAAGGTAAGAAGAAGACTGTAGCTAACAAGAAAAAGGCCACCAAGTAATTAACAATTCACAATTATCAATTCACAAAACAATTAATTTAGAATTGTCATGGCAAAGAAAACAGTCACTTCTAAGAAAAGAAATGTAAAGGTTGATGCTCTCGGACAGTTGCATGTCCACAGTTCTTTCAACAATATTATCGTGTCTTTGGCCAACAGCGAGGGTCAGGTCATCTCCTGGTCATCAGCAGGTAAGATGGGCTTCCGCGGTTCAAAGAAAAACACTCCTTATGCTGCACAGATGGCTGCCGAGGATTGCGCCAAAGTGGCTTACGACCTCGGTCTGCGCAAAGTAAAGGCATATGTCAAGGGTCCCGGAAACGGACGTGAGTCCGCCATCCGTGCCATCCACGGAGCAGGTATCGAAGTCACCGAGATTATCGACGTCACTCCGCTGCCGCACAACGGCTGCCGCCCCCCGAAGCGTCGCCGCGTGTAATTTTCATTATCAAAAGGTTATAAATTTTCAAGTATTAAAATGACAAAAACGCAGAAGCGGCGCTCCTGCTTCACGTTTTTGAAATTATCAAAGTTATGGCAAGATATATAGGACCGAAATCAAAAATTGCCCGCCGATTTGGTGAACCCATCTTCGGACCGGACAAAGTTTTGTCCAAGAGAAACTTCCCTCCTGGACAGCATGGCAACAACCGTCGCCGCAAACAGTCGGAGTACGCAGTCATGTTGGCAGAGAAGCAAAAGGCCAAGTACACTTATGGAGTGCTTGAGCGCCAGTTCCGTAACATGTTTGAGAAGGCTGCAAAGGCTGATGGCATCACCGGTGAGGTGCTGCTCCAGAACCTCGAGAGCCGTCTGGACAACGTAGTCTTCCGTATGGGTATCGCACCCACACGTGCCGCTGCCAGACAACTCGTTGGCCATAAACACATTGTCGTGGATGGTCAGGTGGTTAACATTCCTTCTTATTCTGTCAAACCGGGACAGGTGGTCGGTGTACGCGAAAAATCAAAGTCGCTTGAGGTAATTGAGGCTGCACTCGCCGGATTCAATCACAGCAAGTACCCCTGGATCGAGTGGGATGACAACACTAAGAGCGGTAAATTCCTCCACAAACCGGAGCGCGCCGACATCCCCGAGAATATTAAGGAACAGTTAATCGTTGAGTTGTACTCTAAATAATCATTAAATCAATGGCGATATTAGCATTTCAAAAACCTGACAAAGTTGTAATGTTGGAAGCTGACGACAAATTCGGCAAGTTCGA
>JAEEGL011197592.1_pt1 | contig 11264 bp, 7 predicted proteins | sample 9134231 | NCBI WGS metagenome assembly JAEEGL01 (sample SAMN16246548, study PRJNA631951) | gut metagenome | biome: gut microbiome; feature: rumen; material: fiber-attached | host: Bos | place: Iran: Karaj | collected 2018-10
CGACGACGACACGAAGGAGCCGCCCTGCACCTGGCGCTCGAGCGCAAACCTGCTCTATTCCAACTGGCTCAATTACTTCGTTTATCAGGCGACGCCCTACTCCATCCACACGATCGAAGCGATCAAAACGATCTGACCCGACAGAAAACCGGCAGCGCTGCTCTTTTTTTGAGCGGCACCGCCGGTCTTTTTTTTGCGTTCTTTTTTCAGAAGGGGTTGATTTCGAATTCCCCGTCGAGATAATCCATCAGATACTCGTAAAGCAGCTCGAAAACCTCAGCGCCGTCCGGCGGCATCGCGTCGGTCGACACCTCGGCGAAGGCGCCGCCCTCGGGATAGCGGATCACATAGCTGATCTCGGGATCGAGGGCGATCGGATGCCGTTCCTTTGCCCATTCGCTCAGCCGCTCCTCGCGGAAAAACTGCAGGATCTCCTGCGCCATTTCCGCCGGCGCGTAGTACTGGACGCCGTATGCCTCATCCTCCGCGAATTCCTCGAGGATCACCTGCGTTTCGGAGCAGGTGTAAAGCGCAACGCCGTAGTAGGGCTTTCCGTTCTCCCGCTCGAGATATTCCGCGAGCAGCAGCTTCGGTCTTCTGCCCTCCGGCGCGGCGGCGGCGTCGATGCGCACCGCGTGGTCGGGCATCGGAAACGAGAAAACAGCCTGCAGCGCGTCCTGCCGCTCGGGCAAAAGCTGCGCGCCGTCGAGAAAGAGCCAGGCGGTTTCCCCCGGCGACGTGCGCGCCGTCAGCGAGACAATCTCGCCTGCCCGCGCGGCGGCGGGCGCAGAGCTCAACAGCGCGCGGCTGCCGTAATCGATCCGGTGAGCGGGCGCTTTGCAGCCGCAGAGCAGCAGCAGGAGCAGCGCAAGCGTCATCGCTGTCATTTTGCCGTATCGTCTCACCGGATCACCCCTTTTTCCGCATCGTTCCCCATCATTTTAGCATGGATGAAAAGCGCGGTCAATGCGCCTGCGGCGGCATCGCGCAGCCGCCGCGAAAGCACCGGAGAAAGCGAAGGGTCTTGCGCATGCCGGAATCCGGCAACTTTTGCCCATGAAATCGCGCTTCGGCGCTTTTCTTTTTTGCTATTTAGTGGTATAATACCGGTGATATCTATCCCGCCGCATTTTTTGCCGGTTTCACTTTGTTCCGGCAGCGGCGGAATGTGATCGATTCGCGGGGCGGGGCGCTTTTCAAAGTCGCGTTCTTCCCCCGTCTGACGGAAAGGGGATCTCTGCCATGATACGCTATCTCGGCGCAGATGTCGGCGGCACGAACGTGCGCGTCGGCGGTATGGACGAAGCCGGACAGGTCGTCTTTGAACACAAGGTCGCCACGATGGAAAATGTTTCCGTCGGCGATGATCTCATCCGCAAGCTCGATGCGCTGCTGCGCGCCGTTCCCGGCTGGGAAACGGCGGAGGCGATCGGCATCGGCGTTCCCGGCGCGGTATCCCCGCGGACGGGTCGCGTCACCGTCGCCGACAAGCTGACGCTGCTCGATGATCTGCCGCTCGCGCAGGAGCTGGAAAAAAGCCTCGGAAAGCCGGTCATTCTTGAGAACGACGCGAGAGTCGCGGCGCTCGCAGAAGCGGTCAGCGGCGCGGGCAAGGGCTGCGACACCGTCTGCTACATGACGATCAGCACCGGTCTCGGCGGCGCCGCCGTGAAGGACGGGAGGATTTTCCGCGGCAGCGGGGACATGAACATGGGCTCCTATCTCTGCCGCATGATCCTCGACGGGGGCGAAAACTGCGAGAACCTGCTCAGCGGCACCTCCCTGCGCATGCGCCTCGCCGAAAAGCTCGGCCGGCCGGTCACGAACACCGGTGAGCTCTTCGAGCTCGCGGCAGCCGGAAACGCGGACGCGGCGGCGATCCGGGAGAAGTTTATCCGGAACCTCTCGGAGCTGTTTCTGAATCTCGCCGTCACGATCAATCCCGATATGATCGTCGCGGGCGGCGGCGTCATGCATTCGGCGGCGTATTTCTGGGAGGACGCGATCGCGCATTTCCGCGAGATCGCGCACCCGCAGCTGCTCGAGACGAAGTTCTCGCCCGCTCTGCATGAGGAGCCCGGTCTGCTCGGCGCCTGCCTGCTGGCGGCGCACGGTTCCTGATTTGTCGCATTTCGACAAGAACGGCCGCATATTTTTTCTATCAGTCGTGAAAAATGTCCGCTTTTCCGCAAAAGCGCCCGCTTTGGGGTGGACAAAACGATAAAAGAGTGTAAAATAAAAGACAGAAACAGCAACACTTTCATACACACCGGAGAAGTTTTGATATGAATGACCATCTGCTGACAAGTGAGGAACGGGTTCCTTTCGCAAAGAGCGCAGAATCCGTTTGCGTCACGGGTGGTCTCTGCGACTGGAGCAGCGTTTCGCATGCCATGCCTCCGGCCGATTCGTCGGGGGTGTGGCATTTGTCTGTTACCGGCGCCTGAAGAGAGAGCGACCCTTTTGCAAAGCCGATCATTCGCCCGCGGCGGCTTTAAGCCGCACGGCACGTGTCCCACTCAAAAGCCGAAACAGTAAACCATAGGAAGGGCTATCTATGTTCAAGAATAAATACGACTTTATCGACCAGCTGCACGAAACCGCGCTCGACGTCCTCGGAAAGGATTTCGAGGAATGCAGCCCGCAGAACAAGTTTTACGCCCTCGCGAAGCTCATCGTCTCCGAGGCCTCCGATATCCGCATGAAGTGCGTCAGAAAGGCGTCGACGCAGCACCAGAAGCAGGTTTACTACTTCTCGATGGAGTTCCTGCTCGGGCGTCTGCTCGAAAACTATCTGATGAACCTCGGCATCACCGAGCTCGTGCGCGAGGGCCTCGCCGTCATGGGCGAGAATCTCGACGATTACTTCGACCGCGAAAAGGATCCGGGCCTCGGCAACGGCGGCCTCGGGCGTCTCGCGGCCTGCTTCATCGATTCGATGGCGTCGCTCGGCTACGCCGGCCACGGCAACGGCATCCGCTACCGCTTCGGCCTGTTCACCCAGTCGATCGAAAAGGGCGTGCAGGTGGAAAAGCCGGACAACTGGCTTGCCAACGGCTATCCGTGGGAGGTCCGCAAGATCGAAAACGCCGTCAGAGTCCGCTTCGGCGGCAAGGTGGAACGGAACTACGACGGCAAGAAGATGCACTACGACTACAAGGAAGCGCAGACCATCCTTGCGGTGCCCTACGACGTGCCGATCGTCGGCTACGGCGGCGAGACCGTCAATACGCTGCGCCTCTGGAGCGCCGAGCCCTGCGAGGAAAACTTCGACATGGACGCCTTCAACCGCGGCGACTACGCGGCGGCGCTCAAATACCGCGCCGATATCCAGGCGATCACGAGCATCCTCTACCCGAACGACAACGCCGACCCCGGCAAGGTGCTGCGGCTCAAGCAGGAGTACATGTTCGTCTGCGCCGGCATCGCGACGATCGTCTATGATTTCAAGAAGCAGTACGGCAGCGACTGGAAGCGCTTCCCCGACGTGATCGCGATCCATACGAACGACACCCATCCCGCCCTGTGCGCGCCGGAGCTGATGCGCCTTCTGATGGACGAGGAGGGGCTCGAGTGGGATGATGCGTGGGACATCGCGACGCGCTCCATTTCCTACACGAACCACACGATCCTGCCCGAGGCGCTGGAAAAGTGGCCGATCGAGCTGTTCCGCTCGCTGCTGCCGCGCGTCTACGACATCGTCGAGGAGATCGACCGCAGATACCGCGAGTCCTTCCCCTCGATCGAACGGCGGCAGGAGCTGCTGAAGAATACCGCGATCCTCTGGGACGGGCAGGTGCGCACGGCGAACCTCTCCGTCATCGCGGGCCATTCCGTCAACGGCGTCGCCGCGCTGCATACCGAGATCCTCAAGACGAGCGTGCTGAAGGATTTCTACACGCTGATGCCGGAAAAATTCTCGAACAAGACGAACGGCGTGACGCACCGCCGCTTCCTCGCGCAGGCGAATCCCTCCTATTCGGCGCTCATCACCGAGGCGATCGGCGACGGCTGGCTGCGGGACGCCTCCCTGCTCTCCGGCCTGACCGCCTTTGAAAACGATCCCTCGTTTTTGGAGCGCGCCGCCGCCTGCAAGCGCGAAAACAAGCTGCGCCTCGCGAAGTACATCCGCGACAACGTCGGCATCGAGGTCGATCCCGATTCGCTTTTCGACGTACAGGTCAAGCGCTTCCACGCCTACAAGCGCCAGCTGCTCAATATCTTCCAGGTGATGGATCTCTACGACCGCCTGAAGAAGGACCCCTCCCTCGATCCCGTGCCAGCCACGTTCCTCTTCGCCGGCAAGGCCGCGCAGGGCTACGATTTCGCCCGCGACGTGATCCGCCTCGTCAATTCGGTCGCGGATATCGTCAACAGCGACGAGGCCGTCAACAAGAAGATGAAGGTCGTGTTCGTGCCGGATTTCTCGGTCTCGAACGCGCAGCTCATCTACCCCGCCGCCGAGATCAGCGAGCAGATCTCCACCGCGGGCATGGAGGCCTCCGGCACCGGCAACATGAAGTTCATGATGAACGGCGCGCTGACGCTCGGCACGCTCGACGGCGCCAATGTGGAGATCGCCCGCCTCGTCGGGGACGAAAACATCAAAATCTTCGGCCTGCGCACCGAGGAGATCGAAAAGCTGCGCCAGGAAGGCAGCTACTACTCGTGGGACGCCTACAACGGCGACAAGCGCATCAAGCAGGTCGTCGATCAGCTGACGGACGGCACCTTCGCCCGCCTCTCCGGCAACTTCCAGCTGATCCACGACAACGTGATGCGCAACAACGACGGCTTCTTCGTCCTCAAGGATTTCGCCGCCTACACCGAGGCGCGCACTGCTCTCCACGAGCTCTACCGCGACAAAGCGGCCTGGGGCCGCATATCCGTCCATAACACAGCCTGCTCCGGCTATTTCTCCAGCGACCGCTCCATCGAGGACTACGCGCGGGAGATCTGGGGCCTGCAGAGCCGGCGTCCCACCGGCGATGCGGAGACGAAGGAAAATCGGGAGGAGGTCCGTTCATGAAAACATCTGTCAGAAAAGAATGTATCGCCATGCTGCTGGCCGGCGGACAGGGCAGCCGTCTCGGCGCCCTGACCAAAACGGTCGCAAAGCCCGCCGTGGGCTTCGGCAGCAAGTACCGCATCATCGATTTCACGCTTTCCAACTGCGCTCACTCCGATATCGATACCGTCGGCATCCTGACACAGTACCGCCCGTATCTGCTCAACAACTACATCGGCACCGGCAGCGCCTGGGGCCTTGATATCTCCACCGGCGGCGTCTCGATCCTGCCGCCGTACGCGACGGAGAGCGGCGGCCGCTGGTATGAGGGCACCGCGGATGCGATCTATCAGAACCTCGATTTCATGCGCATCTATCACCCGAAGTACGTGCTGATCCTCTCCGGCGACCACATCTACCGGATGGACTACCGCAAGATGCTGCGGCTGCACAAGGAGAAAAACGCCGATCTGACGGTCGCCGTCATGCGCGTGCCGCTCGAGCAGGCCTCCGCCTTCGGCGTGATGACGCTCAATGAGGACGGGCGCATCACCGCCTTTGAGGAAAAGCCGAAAAAGCCCGCCTCCGACCTCGTCTCGATGGGCATCTATATCTTCAACGCCGAGACGCTTGAGACGGCGCTGCTCGAGGACAGCGTCGACGACGCCTCCGAGCACGATTTCGGCAAGAATATCATCCCCACCCTGCTCGCGCAGGGCAAGCGGCTCTACGGCTATGAGTTTTCCGGCTTCTGGAAGGACGTTGGAACGATCGTCAGCTACCATGAGACGAGCATGGATCTGCTCGAGGAGCATCCGCAGTTTGAGCTGGACGACCCCGAGTTCCCCATTTTCAGCAATGAGAACATCAGCCCGCCGCAGTATGTCGGCCCCGACGCGTCGGTGGAAAACAGCCTCATCGGCAGCGGCTGCCGCATCTACGGCACGGTGCAGCATTCCGTCATCGGCGTCGACTGCATCGTGGAGGAGGGCGCCGTCGTCAAAGACTCTGTCCTGCTCTCCGGCACGGTCGTCCACAAAAACGCCGCCGTGACGCGCGCCATTCTCGGCGAGGGCACCACGGTAGAGGCCGACGCGGTCTTCGGCAATGACAACGGCGAGATCGTCGTCACGGGCGACGATTTCGTGATCGAGTGAGGAGGATGCAACGATGGAGAAAATCGCCGGTCTGATCTGCGCCAACTATGAGACGCATGAGCTGGGTGTTCTGACGGACGACCGCACGATCGCGACGCTGCCCTACGGCGGCAGATACCGCATGATCGATTTCGCGCTTTCCAATATGGTCTCCTCCGGCATCCAGTCCGTGGGCCTGATCACCCCCTACAAATACCGCTCCATTTTCGACCACATCGGCGCCGGCAAGGATTGGTCCCTCGACCGCAAGGTCGGCGGACTGTTCGTCCTGCCCGGCTCCACCTTCGGCATCTCCGGCTCGCGCTCGCGCTTTTTGCTGCGCGACCTGATGCAGAACGACGTCTTCCTCAAGCGCTCTCTGGCGGATTTCGTGGTGCTCACCTCCGTCGACAACGTCTACAGCATGGACTACCGCCCCATGATCGAAGCGCATGAGAAGAGCGGCGCGGACGTCACGCTGCTGTATAACGTCTCCCCCGCCGACGCGCCGGAGTATCCCGGCCTCGTGCTCGAGGGCAACCGCGTCACGGAGATCACGCCCGGCGTCAAGGCGGGCGACGCCGTCTTTGCCTGCTGCATGATCATCAGCCGCATCCTGCTGCTCAATATGCTGGAGTGGTACGCGAGAGTCGGCCATCTCGACATCCTCGACGTGCTGCAGTTCGACCACAGCAAGATGGATATCCGCGCTTATGAGTTTCCGGGCTACATCCGCCGCATCAACGACCAGAACGAGTACTACCGCTACAGCATGGAGCTGCTGCGCCCCGAGGTGCAGGACGAACTGTTCTTCAGCGACCGTCCGGTTTACACCAAGGTGCGCAACTCGGTGCCGACGAAGTATCTCAACGGCTCGGCCACGAAAAATTCCCTCGTCTCCCCAGGCTGCCTCGTCAAGGGCACGGTGGAAAACAGCATCCTGTTCCGCAACGTCAAGGTCGAGACGGGCGCCGTCGTGCGCAACAGCATCATCATGCAGTCCTGCGTGATCGGCGCCGGCTCCATCATCGAAAACGCCATCATCGACCGCGGCAACGTGATCGCCTCCGGCACGATCCTGCGCGGCACGGGCGAAAACACCTTCGTCCTCGGAAAGAAAAGAATCTGAACACAAAAAAGCCGCCCGCAGGGCTTTCCCGCGCAGCGGCTGCGGATGCCAAGGCATCCGGATACGGCGGGCCGAGTGCCTTCGGCCTGCGGAGCGGGCGGCATTTTCGCCCGCTCCTGTCTCTTGAAAGGAGTATTTGAATGAGAAGAAAACTGAGAGTTCTGTTCGCCGCCTTTGAAGCGGCGCCGTTTCTGAAGACCGGCGGTCTCGGCGATGTGGCGGGTTCCCTGCCGCCCGCGCTGCGCGAGGAGGGCGTGGAGATCCGCGTCGTTCTGCCGAAGATCGCCTCGATCCCCGCCGAATATCAGGAGAAGATGACGCATGTCGCGGAGTTCCGCGTCCGGCTCGGCTGGCGCGACCTCTACTGCGGCATCGAGCAGCTGCAGTACCGCGGCGTGACGTGGTATTTCCTCGATAACGAATATTACTTCGGGCGCGACAACGCTTACGGCTACTACGACGACGGCGAGCGCATCGCCTTTTTCTCCAAGGCGGTCGCCGAGTGTCTGCCGTATCTGCCCAATTTCGCCTGCGACGTGCTGCACTGTAACGACTGGCACACCGCGCTTACGCCCGTGTACCTCTGCGAGGAGCACCAGGGTGACCCGCTCTACGAAAACATCAAAACCGTCTTTACGATCCACAATCTCAAGTTCCAGGGCATGATGTCCGATTATGTCCTCGGCGATATCCTCGGCTTTGAGGAGGACTCCCCCGCCGCGCAGCAGCTGCGCGATTTCGGCAGCACCGTCAACTACATGAAGGGCGCGCTGCTCTACAGCGACCTGCTGACGACCGTGAGCCCCACCTACGCCGAGGAGATCAAGACGCCCTTTTACGGCGAGCACATGGAGGGCATCTTCCAGTGGCGCGGCGAAACGCTTTCGGGCATTCTGAACGGCATCGATCCCGCCGCCTTCGACCCCGCAACCGACGCGTTCCTCCCCGCGCAGTACACCGCCGGAGACCGCGCGGGCAAGGCCGTCTGCAAGGCTGCCGTGCAGCGCGAGCTCGGGCTTCGTGAGGAGCCGGACGTCCCGCTCGTCATCATGGTGGGGCGGCTCACCGAACAGAAGGGCCTCGATCTGATCACCCAGACGGTCCCCGGGCTGCTCGGTCACATCCAGCTCGCCGTGCTCGGCACGGGCGACCCCGCCTATGAGGAGATGCTGATCGGCTACGCCCTTTCCTCCGACGGGCGCATGAGCGTGCAGACCCGCTTTGACGAGGGCCTCGCCCGCCGCATGTACGCCGGCGCCGATCTGCTGCTGATGCCCTCGCTCTTTGAGCCCTGCGGCCTCGCGCAGATGATCGCGATGCGCTACGGCACGCTGCCGATCGTCCGCGAGACGGGCGGCCTTTGCGACAGCGTTCTGCCCTATGAGCAGCATTTCGAGGCCGCCGACGGCTTCGCCTTCCCCGATTTTTCGGCGAATGAGCTGTACGATACCGTTCTGCGCGCGGCGGCGCTCTACCGCGACGAGCCGGTCATGTTCGCGAAGCTGGTCACGAATGCGATGGCGCGCGATTTCTCCTGGAAAAACGCGGCGCGCAGCTACGCGGCGCTCTACGCCTCCCTGCATCCTGAGGTGACGCCGTGGAAGAAGGCGGAAAAGAAGCCCGACAGTGATCAGAAGCCCAAGGCAGCAAAGAAAACGGAGAAAAAGCCCGCGAAAAAGGCGCCCGCCAAGCGCAGCGCCAAAAAAGCGGAGCAGGAGCCCGTATGAGAGCCGTTCACAACTCGCGGCTTGCCGTATACCGCTCCCCCTTCGGCGCGGTGACGGTCGGCTCGGCCGTTTCGCTCGCCGTCGACGTGTGGGAGGCGCCCGACGTCACCTGCGTTCTGCGCCTCTGGGTGGACGGCGAGGGCGAAACGCTCCTGCCGATGGAACAGAGCGAAGCCGGCGACTGCGTGCGCTTTTCCTGCCGCATCGAGAAAACGAAGGCCGATCTGCTGTGGTACAGCTTCCGCCTGATTTCGCCGGACGGCGCGGTGCGGTACCTCGGCGCCGCGAAGGGGCGCACGGGCGGCGAGGGGCAGCTCTATGACGAGGAGCCGCCCTCCTTCCAGATCACGGTGTATGAGCCGCGCGCGCTGCCGGAGTGGTACAGAGGCGCCATCGTTTACCAGATTTTCCCCGACCGCTACCGCCGCGGCGGGGATTGGCGGCAGCTTGCGGAACAGGAGCTCGCCAAGCCGCACAACGGTACGCCGCGCCGCGCCGTTGACGACTGGGAGAAGCCCGTCGCCTACGAGCGGACGCCCGACAACCGCGTCGCCGTGTGGGATTTCTACGGCGGCACGCTCTCCGGCATCACCGAATCGCTCGACCGCCTGCGCGATTTGGGCTTTACGGCGATCTATCTGAACCCGATCTTCGAGGCGGCCTCCAACCACCGCTACGACACCGGCGATTATACGAAGATCGACGGTCTGCTCGGCGACGAGGAAGCCTTCCGCACGCTCGCGCGCGAGGCCGGTTCCCGCGGCATTTCGTTGATCCTCGACGGCGTCTTCAACCACACGGGCTGCGACAGCCTCTATTTCAACCGCTACGGCAACTACCCGACGACCGGCGCGTACCAGTCCCCCGATTCCCCGTACCGGAGCTGGTACCGCTTTGACGACAGCGCCATCGGCTACGACTGCTGGTGGGGCATCGACGATCTGCCCGCGCTCGAGGAGGACGACCCCGGTGTGCGGGAACTCGTCTGCGGGGAAAACGGCGTCATCCGCAAATGGCTGCGTGCCGGCGCGAGGGGCTGGCGGCTCGACGTCGCCGACGAGCTGCCCGACGATTTCATCCGGGAGATCAAGTCCGCCGCTGTCGAAACGCTGGGCGATGACGCCCTCGTGATCGGTGAGGTCTGGGAGGACGCCTCCAACAAGATCAGCTACGGCAAGCTGCGGCGGTACTTCCTCGGCGGCGAACTCGACAGCGTCATGAACTACCCGCTGCGCGACGGCGCGCTCGGCTTTCTGCGCGGCGAAACGAGCGCAGAGGAGCTCTGCGAGACAATCGAGACGCTGCGCGAAAACTATCCGCCGACGGCGCTTTTCGGCGCGCTCAATCTGATGGGCAGCCACGACCGCATGCGCGTTCTGACCGCGCTCGGCGAGGCTCCCGATCCCGATGCGCTGACGGAGGAGCAGCGCCGCTGCTACCGCCTTTCCCCGGCGCAGCGCATGCTGGCGAAGGCCCGCCTGCGGCTGCTTCTGCTGCTGCAGATGACGATGCCCGGCGTCCCCTGCGTCTATTACGGGGACGAGGCGGGGCTCGAGGGGTATTCCGATCCCTACAACCGCGCCACCTCCCCCTGGGGGCATGAGGACGCGGACATTCTGGGGCTCTACCGCGCCGCGATCGAATTGCGGCAGAGCCGCCGGCTCTTCACCGACGGCGACGTGCTCCCCTTTTCCTGCGGCGATGACGTGATCGCGTATTACCGCTTCGGCGCAGACGGCTGCTGCGCCGTGCTTCTCAACCGCAGCCTCACGGATGCGCGGGAGGTTTCCTTCCCCATGCGCGGGAAAGGCGCGCGCGAGCTGCTGCACGAGCTGCCCGTCGCCGTTGAAAATGAGACGGTGAAGCTGACCCTGCCCGCCCTCGGCGCGGCGATCGTGGAATTCGACCAATATGAACAAAGGAGTTGACCGACAACAATGGCTGCAACCCTTCAATACTGGCCCGAAACCGGCCTGATGGCGGACTGGAGCGGCATGGGCTTCGATGAGAAATTCCTTTCCGAAATGCAGGGAAAGCTCGCCGAAGCGCTCGCCGGTCTGCGCGCCCTCGAGGGCGGCGCGATCGCGAATCCCGACGAAAACCGCATGGTGGGCCACTACTGGCTGAGGGCTCCCGCCCTCGCCCCGACGGCGGCGCTGCAAAAAGAGATCGAGGACTGCCTCGCCCGCGTGAAGGACGTTGCCGCGCGCGTACACGGCGGCGAAAGCAGGACCGAACGGGGCGACACCTTCCGCCACGTGATC
>JAEEGL011390681.1_pt1 | contig 11264 bp, 13 predicted proteins | sample 9134231 | NCBI WGS metagenome assembly JAEEGL01 (sample SAMN16246548, study PRJNA631951) | gut metagenome | biome: gut microbiome; feature: rumen; material: fiber-attached | host: Bos | place: Iran: Karaj | collected 2018-10
ACAAGAACCACCGAGAACCACCGGGGACGTTTCATTTTGGCTGTACACAGCCAAAATGAAACGTCCCCGGTGGTTCCTTTTTTCTCAACAAAAATCGGTTGAAAGCCCGCTATAATGCGGATGATTTCTGTGAAGTCCATGATATAATCATTTTAGTGTGCGTAAACATCGGAAAGGAGACGGATCATGACCGAAAAAGAAGCAATACTGAAAAGACATTCCGTAAGAAATTACAGGGATCAGCGGATAGAGGACGATGTTATCAAAAAGATAAAAGAAAAAATAGACGAACTGAATGCACAAGGGGATCTGAACCTTCAGTTCATCGAGGATGCGGGCAAGACTTTCAACAGGCTGCTTAACAGAGCAATGGGGCTCGGCTCCGCTCCGAGCGTGATAGCCTGTGTCGGAAAAGATGCGGAAGATCTTGATGAGAGGGTCGGTTATTACGGAGAGAAGCTTGTGCTTTATCTCACACAGCTTGGGCTTAATACCTGCTGGGCCGGAACATTTAACAGAAAGACAATAGATGCTAATGTCAATGACGGCGAGCGTCTTGTGATCTCGATAGCTGTCGGGTACGGAACAGATCAGGGAAAACCCCGAAAGTCCAAAACAGCGGCTCAAGTTACGGCAGGCAAGACCGACAGACCGGAATGGTTTAACGAAGGCGTTGAAATGGCGCTTCTGGCGCCAACTGCCATAAACCAGCAGAAATTCACGATCAGGCTGAACGAGGATGACACCGTTGATATCATTGATAACGGCGGTATCTTGAGCAAGGTTGATCTCGGAATAGTGAAGTGTCACTTTGAGATCGGAGCCGGAAGAGAGGTATGATCATATCATGCCTAGGCCCGAAGAGGTGGAGTCAATCTTAAAACGCTGAAAAAATAACATGGAGAAATGGTATGACAAAAATACGAAATGTAGAATTAACGGACGCAGAGCGTCTTTTGGAAATATATGACTATTATGTAAAAAATACGGCGATCACATTTGAATATGAAACGCCGTCTTTGGACGAATTCAAAACAAGAATTGAGAATATTACAAAACGTTATCCCTATCTGGTCATTGAAAGAAATGGCAGGATCGAGGGCTATGCATATGCCGGGGTTTTTAAGAACAGAGCGGCTTACGACTGGTCCTGTGAAACTACGATCTATATCGACCGTGACGCAAGAAAGAGCGGTATGGGGCGTATGCTCTACGAAGCCTTGGAAGAAAGGCTGCGTGCGATGGGGATCCTGAATATGTATGCCTGCATCGGATATCCCGAAAAAGAAGATGAATATCTCACGAAAAACAGCGCAGAGTTCCATGAGCACCTCGGATATACCAAGGTCGGCGAATTCCATAAGTGCGGCCGCAAGTTCAACCGCTGGTATAACATGATATGGATGGAAAAATTCATAGGAGAACATTGAAAAGAAACGACGGGGGCATAACGCCCCCGTTAGTTGTTATTTTTCTACCTTTGATGCCGAGAGTATGCTATAATGTACAAATATCGGATAACAAAACAAAGGAACTAATAATATGTCTCTGTTGCTGGCAGTTATTTATCTTATATTCGTAAGTCTCGGGCTTCCGGACTCGCTCCTCGGCTCGGGCTGGCCCACCATGCAGGCGGCGTTCGATGTTCCGTCGTCATATGCGGGCTATGTTTCGATGACAATATCGTTTATGACGATTATATCCGCGCTTCTCAGTGCACGTATGATCGCGAGATTTCATATAAAATGGATCATTATCGTGTCGATCATGTTGACGGTGTTGGGGCTTCTCGGCTTTTCGTTCTCGACATCGTATGCGATGCTGTTCCTTTTTGTGGTGCCGTACGGGCTCGGTGCCGGAGCGATAGATGCCTCGGTTAATCACTATGTGGCAAACAACTACTCCGGTTCGGTGATGAATTTCCTGCACTGCTTCTACGGGGTGGGCGCCGTGATCAGTCCGAATATAATGGCGCTGGCTCTCAGCAAAGCAAGATGGAATGAGGGCTACAGGTGGACAGCATATATCCAGGTGGGAATACTGTTCATATGCATACTGTCTCTGCCTCTCTGGAAAAAGAATGAGAGCAGCGAGGAAAGCGGCGAGGAAACGGGTGCCGGCATAAAGGATGCTTTAAAGGTCCCCGGAGTGATCCCGACACTGATCGCATTCTTTGCATATTGTGCAGGTGAAGCAACCTGCTTTCTATGGACTTCAAGCTATTTTGCAGGTGTAAAAGAAGGTCTTTCCGACGGAATGATCGCCTCGTGCGGTTCGCTGATCTTCGGCGGCCTTATGCTCGGCAGACTGATCTCCGGTTTTATTGCGGATAAGCTGGATGACAGACTGCTTATCAGGATAGGCATAGTCGTGGAAATAGCCGGTATAGCGCTGATCATGCTGCCGATACATCATTATTTGCCGGCGATGATCGGATTTGGCATCACAGGGATCGGTATGGGACCGGTGTACCCCGCGATCCAGCATATGGCTCCGGTAAACTTCGGAAAGAAGTACAGCGCGCCTGTCATAGGCCTTCAGATGGCATCCGCATATCTGGGCAGCACTTTTATGCCGTTGGTTTTCGGTATCCTGCAACAGCATATCGGAATCGGGATCATGCCCGTATATCTGCTGATCTTTGCGGTTATAAACATCGGATTGCTTGAGAGAACGTATGCGGCTTTGAGAAAAAGAATAAAAGAATGAGGAACGATCATGGAATTATTTAAGGGAAGACCGGAAAACGCTGATGACAGGCTGCCGAGGGAACTGCGGACAGCGGACGTGATCAATGTTTTCCTGCCTGCTGTAGGCCATAACTTCAAGACGGTTCATCTGGTCGGAGAGGATTAATACCGCATATGAACGCATTCCCCCATCGGAGGTAATATGAGACTGTATCACACAAGCAAAGTTGAGATCCCGCAGCCCGACATTAACCGCGGTCGCAGAAATGCCGATTTCGGGCCGGGTTTCTATCTGACTCCCGACAAGGATTTTGCATATCGTTGGGCGGGGAAGGATGCGGTGATAAATATATATGAGTTTGACACGGAGGGCCTTGATATCCGAGAATTTAAGCGGAATATTGAGTGGTTCGGATATATTTTTTCGAACAGAAATGCCGTGGATACGGCGGATGCGGATGCCGTGATCGGTCCGATCGCCAATGACACCATATATGACACGCTCGGCATTCTTACAAGCGGCCTGATCTCGGACGAGGATGCACTGAGCATTCTTATGATCGGGCCGGAATACACACAGGTCGCGATCAAGACCGAAAAGGCGTTAAAGCAGCTGCATTGGATCGGTTCAGAGACGAATATCGACGAGAAAGCATATGCCACGCTGCTTAAGCAGGAACAGGAGGAATTCCAAAATGCCTTCAACGCGCTGATCGAGAGGATCGCGGGGGATGATTGAAAAACATTGGAAAAGGAGTACACATATGCCATTACATTTGGATGCATTCGTTCTTGAAGACACTGCGGAAAGGATATACGATTTCCTGCTTGAAGATGCTCAGACCGCCGAGCCGGTCTATATTTCGAAGGACAAAACGGTGGCTCATCTCAGAAAACGCCTTAAGGACGATCTGTCCGGCCGGGAGTTCGGCAGTGTGATCTATACGATCAAAATGGACAGAGAGGAAGATACGATCTCTATCATCGACATAGATATCGTGCCCGACAGTGTCAGAAGTACAACACTTACGTTTATGGAAAAGCTTCCTTCTTCATCGGAAGCGAATGAATACTATAATGCCGAAGTGACAGGGAAGATCTGTCAGATACAGGTCGAAACGGTCAACAGAAATGCGTGTGATGAGGAGATCGTCGATACGGATCGGGATGTGTTTCTTTCCGCCTTTCCTTTTTCCGTTAACATGTTCAACAGTATGGATGAGGTCAACGAGCGCTTTAAGGCGAAAGGAAAGAAAGAAGTCGGAGACACGGGGCTTGAAATCGGCGGATTTGCCGATGAGTTCGCCGCGCCGTCGACGTTTTTCACGGCGGGAAAAGACAGTGACGAGACATTTACGTATTTCTTCGGCAGAGTCAGTACGATCAGATCTGTGAAATGCTCCGACCTCGGTGAAAAAGTGTCCTTCTTGCTTGTCTATGTCGATTGCGCGATGGGCTTAATACCTGTCGTTATGAGCCAAAACTGCTTCGATCTTGAAGATCTCGACCTGGGAAAGATACTTGAGATCAGGGCAGACATAAAGGCGGACTTCAGCACATATCCGCCAAAGGAAAAAGTGGAGCTTATCTGATAAGTAAAAAGTATATCAAGCCTCTTACGGAAGGTGGATATGTATGATAGCGACATTATATGAGCCCTCGGACATAGAAAGCATACACAGACTTACAATCGACCGGCGCGGCAGGCAGAAAGGAGACTGTAATGAGTAAAGCTTTTGTTATACCGGATGTTCACTTAAAGCCGTGGATCTTTGACAAGGCGGAAGAATATCTTTCAAAAACCGAATATGATCATATAATCTTCCTCGGAGATATTGTTGACGACTGGCATCAGGGCGAGAATCTCGCTCTCTACGAGGAGACTTTTGATGCCCTTATCGCATTTGCCGGCCGCCATCCGAATTTTTTGCTCTGCTACGGAAATCACGATATGAGTTATGCCTGGGGCGTCGAAGAATCGGGATATTCACCGATCGCAAAAGACACGGTGCTCGCGGGCCTTGCGAAACTGAAAAGCGTTATCCCGGAGAAAAACCGCGCATACATACACAGGATCGACAATGTCATATTCAGTCACGCAGGCCTTGCAGAAGACTTTATTATAAATACTGTTAACGGACATACGGATGATATTGACGAGCTTTTAAAGAAGATCAACTCCTATGGCGTTAAGGAAATGTGGTCCTCGCTATCGCCAATATGGGCAAGACCTTGTTACGGAGCGACCGCTGTGGCTTTGCCGGAATACCTGCAGGTAGTCGCACATACCCCTGTCGATAAAGCGGATTACTGGAATAATGTTCTGACTGTGGACAGCTTCTCAATATATGCTAACGGAGATCCTATCGGTGACCAAAGATTTGTATGGGTCGATACCGTTTCAAAACAATGGGGCTTTGCGGATAATAACGGAGAACCGGAAAGCTTGCCCGATCCGAGACTGGATATCAGGTACTATAAAGTCGGGGATAAGGTGCGATTTATCGGCGGGCGGGGTGATGATGAGAAAAAAATTGAAGGTGTTGTCGAGATCCTGAACCGTTATCGTGTGGGCGATAACGACATTGATATTAGGACCGATGGCTGTCTTTACAAGCATGTCCCGCTAACATTGATTTTGGAGAAGATCGGGGAAGAGTGATAAAAAAATAGAAGGGGGCTTAACCCCCTTCGGGATCAGGCATATTGCCTGAATTTGCTTTATGCGATGCTTTTCTGCATCAGTTTTTCCACAAGTTCACGCTTTTCATACAATACACAGCCGCCGTCGTGATCGTCCATGAGGATATCTCCGCTCTGCAATGCCATAAAGAGGGGGGAATGCATAGCATCACGCAGCGACGTGTTTTTTATGTTCACATCCGAATAAGGGGAGAACGGGCACGGTTCTGCTCCGCCGTGAGAGTTTATATGGAAGAAGCCTCTTCCGGCAGCAACGCATCCGCCCGAGCCCTTTTCATCGCCGGGGAAGGAAATGTAGACCATCTCGGGTTTTTCTTCCCTGAGCCGCGCAATCTCGGCCTTCAGGTATTCGCGCTCCTCGTCTCCGGGAGCAAGATTGCGGCTCTCGTCCGTGACGGGCACAAACTCTACGAATATGACCGCTTTGCATCCCCTGCCGGACAATTCGTTGAGGAAGTCCTCAGATGTGACCTCGCGAACGTTTTCCTTTGTAACTGTAACGGATGCTCCAAAAATAAGCCCGCGTTTTTGAAGTTCATCCATATTCTGTATCAGACGGTCGTATATTCCGGCGCCTCTTCTTGCGTCCGTGATCTCCCTTTTTCCCTCAATGCTCATGATCGGGATCAGGTTGCGGCTCGCGTCAAGCAGGTCGAAATACTTATCGTCGAGGAAGGTTCCGTTTGTGAATATCGGGAAGAGAATGTTTTTCTTCTTACCGGCTGCTTCTATCACGCCTCTGCGGAGCATAGGTTCACCGCCTGCCAGCAGGATAAAGCTTATCCCGAGATCATCCGCTTCGTCAAACACTCTGAGCCAGTCCTCATCCGTAAGCTGTTGTACCGGCTCGGCGTCAACCGTGGCGTGATTGCATCTTGAATAACAGCCTGCGCAGTGCAGGTTGCATTTGCTGGTTATACTGGCGATCAAAAACGGCGGAATATGTTCCCCTTTCGCTTCCGCCTTTTTGCGCTTTCCGGAAGCCTTTGCGCTTGCCGTCGCAAACCCGAGCATAAAGGCACTTTCCTTCGGATTCTTAAAGGTTGCCTTAAGCGCATCGGAGACAACGCGCTCCACTCCCTTGGTCATATACTCCTGAATATCAAATTCCTTGTCCATTCTTCTCTTATCCTTCCAAAAACAGATACAGTAATCTGTACAGTTCTTTTGCATCCTCCGCAGAGAGCGCGGACCCCTGCGCCGCGATCTTTAAGGGGATGTCCTTGCATTTTTCTTTAAGCGCATTTCCCTCCGGCGTAATGCTGATAACGGTAACGCGCTCGTCTTCCTCGGATCTTGCTCTGGTCACATATCCTTCCTTTTCGAGCCTTTTTAACAGCGGGGTAAGGGTACCCGCGTCAAGATGAAGGATCTTCCCAAGCTGACCTACGTTTACGGTTTCATGCTCCCACAGTACCATAAGCACAACATACTGCGTATATGTAAGCCCCAAAGGGTTGAGATACGGCGTGTAATTGCCTACGATCTTCCTGCTGCATGCATACAGTGGGAAGCATAACTGGTTTTTTAATATAAGCTGCTCATATTCCTGTGCCATTTAAACCCCACCTCGCTTGCACATTAGAGAAGAGACTTGACACACTTTTCCACATCGCTCATCTTCGCGGTAGGCTCAAATCTTGCAACAACGTTTCCGCTTCTGTCGATGATGAACTTGGTGAAATTCCACTTGATCTCGGGATTGTTCTTATAATCCTTGTCGATCTTCTTTAACATAGCGCTCATAGCGAGAGCTGTGGGACCAATTCCGAAGCCTTCGAAGCCCTTCTGCTCCTTAAGGTATTTGAACAAAGGGATAGCGGTCTCGCCGTTGACATCAGCCTTCTTCATCTGAGGGAACTGAGTCTTGTACTTAAGCTGGCAAAACTCGTGGATCTCTTCGTCCGTGCCGGGAGTCTGTCCCGCAAACTGGTTGCAGGGAACGTCAACTACTTCAAAGCCCTGATCGTGATACTTTTCATACATTTCTTCGATATCCTTGTAGTGAGGAGTAAAGCCGCAGCCTGTTGCGGTATTGACTACCAGCACCACCTTGCCTTCAAAATTCTTCATGGATATCTCTTCGCCGTTGGTTGCAGTAACACTCAGATCGTAAAAGTTCATATTGATACCTCCGTAAAAATGAATTTTTATATTTGACCACATTATATTGCGTCAAATATAATTCGTCAATAAACAAATTATAAAAAAGTTAACGGCAGAAAAATTTATTAACAACCACCGGGGACGTTTCATTTTGGCTGTGCACAGCCAAAATGAAACGTCCCCGGTGGTTGTTGTTTTTTTATGCGCTTAACTCTTTATCTCGTGCCGCTGACATGATATAATGGGCGAATACCGTCGGAAACTCACGTTGCCGATGTTCATTTTAAGCAAAAACACGGAGATATTCATATGGGTTTGGTGGAATTACTGTTGCTTGCCGTGGGCCTTTCCATGGATGCGTTCGCAGTATCGGTCTGCAAGGGAATAGAAACAAAGAAAGCAAGCATGAAGCAGATATTGCTGTGCGGAATATGGTTCGGCTGCTTCCAGGGATTGATGCCTTTCACGGGCTATCTTCTCGGATCGAGCATCGAATTCATCATAACAAAAGTCGCGACATGGGTTGCTTTTATCCTGCTTACGATCATAGGCATAAATATGCTGCTCGAGGCCTTTTCTTCCGAAGAAGAGCGGGCGCGTGCGGGCTTTGATGTAAAAACAATGTTCATTCTTGCGGTGGCAACTTCGATAGATGCTCTTGCCGTCGGCATAACCTTTGTGGCTGTTCCGGTAAGTCTTGTATCCGGCTCCGCGCTTTTGAACACGCTGCTCGGCTGTCTCATCATCACATTTACCACATTTGTCATCTCATCCGTCGGAGTGAGGATCGGCAACATCTTCGGAACGCGATTCAGATCGGGAGCCGAGGCTGTTGGCGGCGTGGTGCTTATCCTGATAGGTGTTAAGATCCTGCTTGAGCACTTTGGCGTTATCTGATCCGTTTCAATATGCATATAAGGGGGTAGCATATGGCATCTTTGATTAAATTATTGCCGATTCCGAAGGAACTCAACATATGTGAGGGTATTTTTTCGCCAAACGCAGGGGCATATATCATCTTTGCAGGACAAAATGACCGCAGGCTTTTGATACTGAATAGGTTCCGCGAATGCTTTGAACGCGGCCGCGGCATAAAACTCACGATATCCTGCACGGAAGATGCCCGAAACATAAAAGACGGGGATATACTTCTTGAAGAAGACTTGAATTTAAACGGGGAAGAATTCCGTATATACATAAATGAAAAGAATATCAAGATCAATGCGGGCGGTTTCCGCGGCTTTTTATATGCGGCATCGGCACTTGAGCAGATAATGGCGCAGACCGAAGGCGGCATTCCGACCCTCACGCTCCGCGATCATCCCGATATGAAGCACAGGGCATATTATCTCGACCAGACCAGAGGCCGTGTAATGCATATGCAAAACCTAAAGCGTTTTGTGGATAAGCTTGCCTTTTACAGATACAACGAGTTTCAGATATATATCGAGCATACATATGCATTCAGGGATATTAAGGAACTCTGGGAAGATGAGTCGTACTTTACGCCGGATGACATACTGGAACTCGACGCCTACTGTGCGGACAGGGGCATAGAGCTGATCCCGTCGCTTTCCTGCTTCGGACATCTGTACAAACTGCTGCGCCTGAAAAGATTTGAGAAATTCTGCGAAATGGGGCAGGATGAGAGTGAGTTCTCTTTCTATGACAGAATGGGACATCATACGATGGCTGTCATAGAGCCGGAAGGTATCGAGCTCATAAAGAGTATGCTGGCGGAGTATATGGCTTTGTTCAGGTCGGACAAGGTGAACATATGCTGTGACGAGACCTTCGATCTTTGCGAGGGGAAGTCCAAGAGCCTGCTGGAGAACAAAACAAAAAAAGAAGTATATATAGCTTATGTGAAGGAACTCTGCGATTTCGTGAAGGCTTCGGGCAGAACCCCTATGATATGGGGAGACGTGGTCGCGGAAGACACGGAGCTTTTCAGCCTCTTGCCATCAGACACGGTATGCCTTTCCTGGGGGTACGGCACCGATGAGAAGGACACCTGCATAAAGTCGCTTGCCGAAAGGGGCATACATCAGTATGTCTGCCCGGGCGTGTGCGGGTGGAACCATTTTATAAACAGGATCGCGGACAGTTTTGTCAACATAAGGACAATGTGCGGCTTCGGCCACAGCTACGCAACCGACGGCATAATGGTTACGGACTGGGGCGACTACGGCCATGTGAACCATCCCGTATTTTCGATCCCCGGAATGATCTTTGCCGCCGTTATGTCATGGAATAAGGCAGAGACGGATGCGGACTTTGCGGAGTTGAAAGAGCGCATTTCGCTCATAGAGTACCGGGACGGAAGCATGAAGGCGGTGGATCTTCTTGATGCGGCATCGGATTGCGAAGCGGGAGACTGGGGCGATTTTGTAAGACTGCTGGACAGACGTGAGAAGTGCGGGAAGATCGGTGACTTTGCCGAATATGAGCGCTGGCTTGACGGTGTAAGATATAAAGTGAATTTAAAAGACATAAATGAAACAGACCGGAAACTGAACGACATAATATCGCAGTTCCCGGCCTGCCTTGGCGAAAACGCGCATATTGCGGTTAACGCCGCTGAAGGAATAAAACTCATAAATCACGCGATTGCAGCACTGTGCCTCGGAAGATCATACGATGAGCTGAAAACCGAAACGGAAGCGTGGTTTGCGCGTTACAGAGAGATATTCCTGCAAAATTCAAAGGAGTCCGATTTAGAAAAAGTGCATGCTGTTTTGAAGAAATGATATGCCGTTCTCAAACGCCGGGAGATCGTTGGAGTCAGATATCGTATTTCTTAAGCAGAAGATCAAGGCCTTCCCTTAAGAGGATCGCTTCACCTATGCCTTCCTGCTTTGAAAGCTTGGAAAGACGCTGCAGCTGCTCCTGCGTGAAATGACTGGTCTTCGGGATCATCTTTTCTTCCTTTGCCATGGCAACCTTGTTACGACCGGATATCTTTGCGCGGTAGAGGGCGCTGTCGGCCTTACGCACGAGCTCCGCATATCTTGAGGCATCCACGCCTGCGGTAGCCATACCGATGGTGATGGACTGCTTTGCTCCGTCCGGAGTTTTAACGTCATATCCGTTCTTCAGGTCGTTTAATAAAAGAAAGATCTCTTCCCGCTCGAGAGAACCCTTGAATATGATACCGAATTCGTCTCCGCCTATGCGATACACATTAGCATCGGCGGGGGCTTTTTCTTTTATGTATCTGCCTGCTGCGATCAGGATCCTGTCACCCTCTTCGCGGCCAAAATCATTGTTGATGTGGTAGAATTCATCGCAGTCGATCAGGGCAACCGATACGCTCTCGCCGGCTTCCTCGTAATTGGAGTTCAGTATCTCGGTGAGGTCTTTTTCAAAATCATCGCCGGTCGGGAAACCGAGGGCATCGTTAACTGCGTTCTGCCCCTTCTTAAGGTTGATGTTGTTAAGAGTTCTGTGGTCTTCAACTGATATGGGTCTGAAAGTTTCGTCTGTCATGGTAACCTCCTTATATGATATACAAGATATTATTTTGAGAATAATATCGATAACGATTACTTTATAACACATAACATGTCATATGTAAAGATATTATTTCTAAAATATTATCGATACCGAATAAAATCTTTTTTATTTTCCCTTTACAAATCCGATTTTATATGTTACAATATCACCACGTTAAAGTGTTAGAAGATAAGATCAAGATAAGATTCAATTATTCTATATTCGCTCACATTTCCACATATACCTAATTTTATATCGCGTCGGACAACG
>JAEEGL012251557.1_pt1 | contig 11264 bp, 7 predicted proteins | sample 9134231 | NCBI WGS metagenome assembly JAEEGL01 (sample SAMN16246548, study PRJNA631951) | gut metagenome | biome: gut microbiome; feature: rumen; material: fiber-attached | host: Bos | place: Iran: Karaj | collected 2018-10
CCATATCTCACCATTTTTCATAACCACACCAATAATGCAACTATATACGGTCTTTTTGTATGTGAAGCAAAGATGATGGAAACAAGGACGAGTTGCAGAATTCTTAAGCCAATAAAAATCCGGATCAAGTTCTTCGTTGACAGTAAATCTGTCTGAAATGAATTGCCTCACGCTAAGAGAAACGGTGTACAAGGATGAATCGTCAAAAGTACCTTTCTCCACAATATGCAACTTACAATCTCTATTTCCTTCATGAATCCATTTCCTATTCAGACCCATTTGGAAGTCGTATTGTTTCTGGCTTAAAAGGCCTTGATTATAATATTCTTGTATTCGTTGCATTTCTTCTGCATAAACAGACGATGATTTTTTAATATTCTTATTCTTTCTGAAAAAACTATTGAATAGACTCATAATTAGATATTATTATTAAATTTCCGTTCTTTATGCAAAAATATATAAACCATCTGCTTCTCTCTAACTATTTGTGACAAAATGTATGAAACAATAGTAATAATGTATGAAACCTGGTTAAGTGAGGTCAGAGCCATGTATATGTCAATAAGGTAGAAAGTTTCTGAAGGTTGTAATACAACCGAACAAACACAATGGAGGAAAGGTCTATAATTGGGTTAAATCAATAGGCGTAGTGGATGCGAAGAATATGGACGACCCGATGTACAGAAATGTAAAATAGGAGGTTTTCACCTCCTAAGTGGACTGGGTAGGACTTGAACCTCCTATATACAACCTTTCGGCTGTCCCGCTACCATGAGTAAAAAACTCTGCGACCATCAATCCACTGCAAAGATAAGCACTTTATTTGAAACATGAAAGAGATTTATATAATATTTTGATTAATTTATGTATTTGTAGAATAATATATGAATTTGAACGAGAAGCTCTGCACGCAGAAGGACACCGGGAGTGACGAAGCAGGGGCAGTCACCGGATCTGACAGCATTTTTATTGGCGAGGGAGGCGGAGATACGCCATCCGCATCATACACATGCGCAGATTCCGTCCTGGTTGTTGCAATGAGATAGTCGCATTTCACAGAAATGGCAGCAATGTCTACATAGACAAGTCCAAGGTTTCTGAAAATTCCATCATCACCCATAAGCACCCTTATTCTATGGAATAAAGGAATAAGAAAATCGTCCCTCCGAGCCAGGAAGGACGATGATGAAATTGATTATAGAACGAATGTGAATATCAGAGTTTATGATACCATAGTCATAGGATCGTAGTAGAGGACGACTTTTCCAGCCTTCAAAGAGGCTTTGACGTCAATAAGCCGTTGGTTTCGTGAGCCACGGAAGAGGAGATCTGTGTCACGCTGTGATTCGATAAATGGTCCGTCCACAAGCACATCGATAAGTTCGATCAGCCTGCGCTGCTTCGGCATGCGCAGTAGCATCTCATAGGAGAATCCAGTCCAGCACCAGATAGTCTTATTGGTTTGCTGCCGTATGGCCTGAGCAAGCTCGGTGAATCCCTCCGGCTGGTACATTGGGTCGCCTCCGGAGAATGAAACATTAGCAAACGGGTCCTGCTTGATAATCCTCATAATCTGACTTGTAGACATCATGTGCCCGGCATTGAAATCCCAAGACTGCGGGTTATGGCAACCCTTACACTGATGCTTGCATCCCGCCGCGTAGATGGCGGTGCGGAATCCTGGTCCATCGACCATCGTGTCCTCTATGATATTGATGACAGATAACATTCTTTTATTAGAAATATTTAAGATTTTATATTCAACCGGGCTTGATTTCCTTCTTGTCGTCGGGCAGGTGCCTGCAGCCTACGCTCGCGTCAGCAGCTTCGGGTCAGACTCCCTGCCAACGACAAAACATGCCCTATAACTGATTAATGAAAATACTTAGAGTTTGTCCTCGGGGAAGAGGGTGAGCTGATTGCCGGAGTCAACATGTGTGACACGGTCGTTTAGTTCTGCCAGCTTTCCTTTGTTCCATCGGTCTGTGGTTCCGACGAGATAGCCAGTGATACGTTGCAGGCGGTCTATGTTATCGCTTCCGCATTTCGGGCATACATGCATGTTCGGGTCCGCATTCTCGTATCCGCAGTTCATACAGCGGTTTCGGTTGTGGTTGACACTTCCGTATCCCATGTCGTACTGGTCCATCATGTCGACAATGTTCATGATAACCTGTGGATTGTGCGTGGCATCGCCGTCAATCTCCACATAGAATATATGCCCGCCTCGGGTGAGATTATGGTAAGGAGCCTCGATTTCCGCCTTGTGGCGTGCACTGCACTTGTAATACACCGGCACATGGTTGGAGTTGGTGTAGTAGTCGCGGTCGGTTACACCCGGTATCAAGCCTAATTCTTTCCGGTCTTACTTTGTGAACCGTCCAGACAAGCCTTCAGCCGGAGTGGCAAGCACGCTGTAGTTATGATGGTATTTCTCACAGAACTCGTTGACACGGTCACGCATGTAGGTAACGATTTTAAGTCCCAGTTCCTGTGCTTCTTCCGACTCTCCATGGTGCTTTCCGATGAGGGCAACGAGACATTCCGCCAGTCCGATGAATCCGATGCCGAGTGTACCCTGGTTGATGACTGACTCAATAGACTCGTTGGGCTTGAGGTTCTCACTTCCAATCCAGAGACTCTTCATGAGCAGCGGGAACTGCTTGGCGAAGGCCGTCTTCTGGAAATTGAACCGGTCGTTGAGCTGCCTTGCAGCCACGTCGAGCATGTGGTCGAGCTTTGAGAAGAAGAGATTGATACGCTCCTCCTTGTTCTCCACCTTCATACATTCGATGGCCATCTTGACGATATTGATGGTTGTGAACGAGAGGTTGCCCCTTCCAATGGATGTCTTCGGTCCGAATCGGTTTTCGAACACCCTTGTACGGCATCCCATAGTTGCCACCTCATGCATGTAGCGCTTAGGGTCGTCCGCTCTCCATTCGTCGCATTGGTTGAAAGACGCGTCAAGGTTGAGGAAGTTAGGGAAAAAGCGTCTTGCCGATACTTTGCAAGCCAGCAGGTAGAGGTCGTAGTTCGGATCCTCCGGCAAGTAGTTCACCCCCCTTTTCTTCTTCCATATCTGAATGGGGAAGATGGCAGTCTCACCATTGCCCACACCTTCGAAGGTACTGATGAGGATTTCGCGCATGACGCACCGTCCCTCAGCAGACGTGTCGGTACCGTAGTTGATGCTGGAGAATACCACCTGATTGCCACCTCTGGAGTGGATGGTGTTCATATTATGGATAAAAGCCTCCATGGCCTGATGCACGCGTCCTACAGTTTTGTTGATGGCATGTTGGAGAGCACGCTGCTCACCCTGCAGCTGGTCAATCGGCTTGGAGATATAGTCGTCGAGTGGCTTATCGTAGAATTCAGAGAGGTCCACTCCCATGAGCGTCTCAGCGTTACGGAGCTCCTCCTGGAAACTGGAGCGTACGAACGGTGCAAGATAGAAGTCGAAAGCCGGAATAGCCTGTCCACCGTGCATCTCGTTCTGCGCTGTCTCCATAGAGATACAAGCGAGCATGCTGGCAGTCTCGATACGCTTGGCAGGACGTGAGGAACCATGTCCGGCAGCAAATCCGTGGTTCAGGATGTTGTCGAGCGGATGCTGCACGCAAGTGAGCGACTTCGTAGGATAATAGTCCTTGTCGTGGATATGGAGATAGTTGTGCTTGACAGCCTCGCGTGTGTCCTCAGACAGCAGGTAGTCATCGACGAAAGGCTTGGTCGTCTCGCTGGAGAACTTCATCATCATTCCCGCCGGAGTGTCCGCGTTCATGTTGGCGTTCTCTCTGGTGACGTCATTGTTCTTGATATTGATGATTTCCTGAAAGATGGCACGTGTCTTTGCCTTACGCGCGATGCTGCGCTGGTTGCGGTATGCAATATATTTCTGCGCCACGTCTTTTCTCGCACTCTTCATGAGTTCGATTTCAACGCGGTCCTGAATGTCCTCCACAGTCATCTGTGACTTTCCGTGGAAAGCGATATGATCGGTGATTCTCTGAATGAGTTGCTCATCTTCACCCTTCTCTGTCTGCAGCATGGCCTTGCGGATGGCCGCCATGATTTTCTGTTCATTAAAGCCGACAGTTCTGCCGTCTCTTTTCAAGACTGTCTGAATCATACTATTAAGATTATAATTAGTTATGAAGAATGTTATTTTACAAATCGCTTCAAAAAGAACAAGAAAAAAACGATGCCGTGGTGTTATTTGAAATCAAATATATTGCATCAAAACAAGTCTCTTTCTAATCTGGTGACAAAGTTAATATAAATAACAATACGTTGTACCTTTTGGGAAACTTTTTCTTAGTTAAAATATGTTAATCCACTGATTATCAATAATATAAAATATTAAAACGGAAATTTCTGTAAATTATTAAAAATCAAAAGTTTTCAAAAAGTTAACTTTATATACACAAATTATGCAAGAAAAGTTACCTGAAAAAGCTGATTTGAGACGTGTTCATACTATTGAAAAACATCATAGTAGATAAGCGGAAAGCGAATTTACCACGACAAATGGCTCATGTCACAAATTTACAATCTACTTTGGTAAGAAAATTCTGTTGTGTGTCTGATAGCAATATCTATAATATAAATGTATAAGTCGCGGCTCCCTGACATTCCACAAAAAATGTAAGAAAAGCACGGAGCAGGACATACTGCTCCGTGACTATAAAATAGATATGATGGTGTTTCTGTTTTTTCAGAAAAGAATTGGAAAAAGTGTTTTCCTATTCTATCAGTTGTTCTTGCCTATGCGATGGTAGTCGAATCCATATTTCTTCATGTCGGCGAGACTGTAGAGGTTTCGTCCGTCGATTACGACTTTCGTACGCATGGAGCGGGCAACGACTCCCCAGCTGGGATTAGCGAACTGTTTCCACTCCGTAACGAGCAACAAAGCATCAGCGTCGAGGACCGCGTCATACATGTCGTTGGCATAGGTGACCTTATCACCCAGAATTTTCTTGGCCTGGTCGATGGCAACAGGGTCGTATACGCTGACCTCACATCCCGCAGCGAGGAGCTGCTCGATGGTGACGAGCGAGGTGGACTGCCTTACGTCGGCAGTGTCGGGCTTGAACGCCAGTCCCCATACCGCCACGTTCTTTCCTTTGATATTGCCGTTATAGCACTTAAGCAGTTTTCGGTATACCACCTTCTGCTGAGAGTCGTTGACCTCGTCGACCGCCTTCACCACCTTCATGGCATAACCAGCCTTCTCAGCTGTCTTGATAAGTGCTTTCACATCCTTAGGAAGACTCGTTCCGCCATAGCCGCATCCGCTGTTGAGATAGTCAGCGCCGATTCGGGGATCTGCCCCCATACCCTTCATCACCATGTCGATATCCGCTCCGACGAGTTCGCTGAGATTGGCGATGTCGTTCATAAATGAAATACGGTTGGCAAGCATGGCATTCGACGCGTATTTGATAAGTTCCGCCGAAGTCTGGTCGGTGAGAATGAGCGGTGTGCCACGGTCGAGCAGCGGCTTATAGAGCTGACGCACCAGTTCCTCTCCCTTTTCCGACCCCACTCCCGCAACGATGCGGTCTGGTTTCAAGAAATCCCGTACGGCAGAGCCCTCACGCAGGAATTCCGGAAGAGAGATGATGTCATAGTGGATGTTGGCACCGCGTTTCTCCAGTTCGATATTGAGGGCAGCCCTCAATTGCCTTGCAGTTCCAATCGGCACCGTTGAGAGGATGGCGCTGGCGAAATATTTCGTGACTGTCTGCCCCATGGTCCTTGCCAATCCCGCCACCTGCCGCAAGTCGATAGTCCCGTCAGGCATAGCAGGAGTAGGCGTGGCGCATACAACGAGGTCTATCTGGTCGATAAGCGGCTTGATGTCCGTGGCAAATTTAAGGTTTCCATCCCTATGATTACGGTTGAGCCGTTCCTCCAGTCCCGGCTCATACACGTGTATGATTCCGTTATTCAAGTTTTCGATAAGTTTCGCATCGGAATTGATGCAGGTGACCTGCACCCCGATTTCAGCAAAACAGGTTGCGCTGACGAGCCCAACCGTATCCGTTCCAACAACAGCGATTTTCATATCTTTCTATATATTTTCAGACAAATGAGTGTAAGTAGAGTTTGCAAATATAGTAATTTTTGCAGAATAAACGGCTATTGAACACACAAAAAATATGAATATAAGATTTTTTTAACGATTATGAGGCGTTCTGAAAATTCTGATTTTGGAATGCCCCCACCCTTATATGTAAGAACATGGTTACACGAATCTGTTCACCGTCTCCGCCACGAAATAAGCCTCTTCATCCGTGATGACTGGAGAGATGGGCAGTGACAACTCATGCAAGGCGATTTTTTCAGTGTTGGGCAATGATATTTGGTGGAACTGCGGGAAGCACTGCTGACGATGAGGCGGCACCGGATAGTGGATAAGGGTTTGAATCCCCTGCTTCTGCAGATAATCCTGTAATGAATTGCGCTGTTCTACCAGAATCGGATACAAATGATACACATGGTCCTGCATTTCCCGGTTCTTCGGAAGTCTTATCATGGGATGAGCAATGTTGTTGTCATACACATTCGCAATTGCTTTTCTTCTTTCATTTTCCTCGTCAAGGTATTGCAGCTTGACAGACAGGATGGCGGCCTGGATGTCGTCGAGCCGGGAGTTACGTCCCTCATACCGGGCATAATATTTCTTATGGAATCCATAGTTGGCTATCGCGCTGACAGCCTCTGCCAACAGCGGGTCGTCCGTGGTGACAGCTCCCCCATCGCCCATCGCTCCCAGGTTCTTCCCAGGATAGAAGCTGTGGGCAGCAACATCGCCGAGAGCACCAGTCCGCTCTTCTCCGAAACGGCACCCCTGTGCCTGAGCATTGTCCTCTATCAATTTCAAGTGATGGTTCATGCAGACAGTACGGATTTTCTCCGAATAGGCACACTTTCCATACAGATGGACAATCATCAGTGCCTTGGTGCGAGGCGTGATAAGCTGTTCTATCTTAGTCTCGTCGAGCAGGAGTGTTTCCGGGTCGGCATCAACAAAGACCGGCTTCAGTCCGGCATGGGTGATGGCAGAGACTGAAGCTATAAAAGTGTTGGCCGGCACAAGAACCTCGTCACCACGCGTCATCACGCCAAGAGCCATGTATGCCCGCAAGATGATGTCGATGGCGTCGAAACCATTGCCTACACCTATACAGAACTGCGTGCCGATGAACGCGGCATAGTCTTGTTCAAACCGGCTGAGTGCCTCACCTCGCACATACCATCCAGAGTCTATCACCCTGGCAACAGCTTCACTGATTTCATCTGCATGAAGGCCGTTGATTTTTCGAAGGTCAAGAAAGGGAATTGCCATGATTGAAATATACGATTTGCGGATTTACGATTTATAAAACGTACCTTGATTATAAGAATAACTATTTCAGAACCTAATTGTCTGCAAAGTTACTACAGAAAAATGTAAAAAACAAAATTAAGCGACAAAAGCACGAAAAAGCGTGGAAAAAGTACCTTGACTTTTCATCAAGCCAAAGATTCATTTTACTCCACGATGTCATCAAATCTCATGAGATAGGTGTCGTACTGCGTCAGGAAGGGACGGAACGGTTCCACAATCTGATCGGGGCTGTGGAATAACTCCCTGACGACAGAAGGTATCTTGCCTTTTTCGATGCGGTAGAGATAGAAATCTCCGCTGACAGTACCGATGTTTCTTGCAATGACCGGGAAGGCCGTACGGGCAAATTTCGGACCTTGTCCCGACACCGCCGCATTGTATGTGAGGACAATGCCCCTGTCGGTCTGTTCAAAACTGACATTTCCCTGCCGGCAGAGGAGCAAGAGCCCGTCCCCCCCGGCATCGGTAAGCAAAACCGCATCCACGCCCCTGCGGTTTCCCTCGAAATAGAGGTCACCCTGCCTCATGCTCCAAAATCCATAGCGGTTGGCACGGAAACGCCCCGGGTAGGAGGGCATCGGTCCTTCCCCAATCCACTGCACCCGGTCGATTTCCGGTTTGAGCAGGAAAGCAATGCCCAACTCAGAGAGGAACAAATCAGTGGTGTCAGCCGTAAGAGTGAAACTGACATGCTTAGCACCCTCCTCATCCTCCATGTGGATGGACGGGATAATTCCTTTTGCCGTTTTCCCTTCAGAGATCCGCAGCAGATAACGCTCAAGGCGGTTGTCACCCACCTTAATCCGCTCCGCCATCGTTGCCTTACGGCCAGCCCGCACGAGCGGTCCTTCCTGCACGGCTGTCATCACGTCGGATGACGGTTGTGACAAAACATTCAAGAAGCGTTGCACCACATCTGAAGGATTCACTGGAATGGACTGACGGAGAAAGCAATTGCCTTGGTTGTCGTAGACCTTACAATGAAGAAGACATATACGGTTCCGGTCAGGTAAAGAAGGCAGTTGCAGCCTGTAGTCCGTCTGCTGATGTGGCTGACATTCGGGAGAGAAAGAGCCTCGTGCAACGGTATCGCAGTCTTCAAAGTAAGCCCACTGAAATGTGACATTATCCTTCAAGTCAAGAAAATCAAAGCGGTTGACGACATGCAAGCTCAGCCAGTTGTCAGCAGTCTGCAGCATGCTGTCTTTCACGAAAGCTCTGGCATAGTTATGCTTCAGTTCATAATAATTAGGTAGAGGCGTGCGGTCAGCATACAGCAGCCCGTCAGTTCCTTTGTTGCCGAACATTTCGAAACCTTTTCCGGGGGCTGTGAACACACGTTCCTCATACCCATAGCTGTCACCGTTCAGTCGCTTTTGTTCCGAATCAGACAACTGAGCATCGGCAGAAAGGGAGAACGGCATGCCTTGATCCACCCACTCCCACACGCTGCCACCAGCTATGCCAGGTGTCCGTTCTATGATTTCCCACTGTCGGTCATGGTCCTCGAGGGAAATGCCAAGGGTGTGGCAATACTCAGTGAAGATGACAGGGCGGTCACGATGCTGGTAAAATCCGGCAATTTGCCCCGTAGTAGGATAATGCGGAGAATAAATCGGAGCAGCAGACGGGAATCCCTTCGCCTTTTCCCCTTCAAAGAAACGACGGAAATAGCTGCCCACCTGAGGGTAGCAATATGGCCTTGAGGGATCAAGCTCGTTCTGAACGTATTCCCCCAGACGGATACACATGTCGGTGAGCGGGTTCTCGTTGCCAAGGCTCCAAATCAGCACGCACGGATGGTTCTTGTCACGGCGGATGGTGGCCTGTGCCCGCTGCTGCAGTACAGGATAGAACTCCGGCTTGCTGAGATTCTTGTCGCCGAATCCAAACGGTACCTCATCAATGACGTAGAATCCGAGGGAGTCAGCAAGGTCGTAGAATCTGGGCTCACGTGGATAGTGGGATGTGCGGATATAATTGACTGACGCCTCCTTCATCAGTTTCATATCACGCAGTATGGATGCCTCATCAATGACCTTCACAGTCCACGGGTCGGTGGAATGACTGGTCACACCTCTTAGTTTGACAGGCCTTCCATTGAGTTTCAGCACATTTCCGTCGATAGTCAGCTCACGGAATCCAAAGGGATGATGAAAGGTCTGAAGAGATTTTCCTTTTCGGGAAAGGGTGGTCCTCAAAGTGTAGAGATAAGGAGTCTCAGCAGTCCACAGAAGCGGTTTGTCCACTTTCATGGTGGCGTTGGACTGAGGTGAATCTGCCGTAATGGAAGCCACCACCTTACCTGAGGCATCAAGCACCTCGTGTTTCACGACTGTGTGCTTATCGGCATTGACTGTCTCCGTTCCGAGTATCACCTCTCCGTTCAATTTTGTCTGGATGGTAAGGTCGCCAAGATGAGTAGGCGGCACAACCATGAGGGTGACATCACGGAAAATACCGTTCGGAGCCCAGTCATCATTGTAATCGAAATCACTCCCTGGAAACTGGGATATAACCTTCATCGACAGCTCCTGAAGCCCGGCTTTGGGATTCAGAAAAGGTGTGATGTCGAAGATGGCGGTATTATAGGCTGACCGCCATGAACCGGCATGCCTGCCGTTCACCCAGAAGTCATATCCATAAAGCACTCCGTCGAAACAGATGGCGACACGTTGTCCTTTCCATTCGTCAGGAACAGTGAAGGATGTACGATAATAGCCCGTGAGGGGATTGGCACAGTCATAACTTGGCTTGCAAAATCCATAAGCCTCCCAGCATCCGGGCACAGGGATGGTTCTCCATGAAGCATCCAGTTCCGGCACCTTCATCTCTTTCGCTATGCCTTCCTGAACTTTCAGTTTCCATGTGCCGTTCAGACTCTTTCTCATCGCCGGGTCCGTCACCCTCAAAATGCCATGAAAAGCATCCTCCACCTGTGCGCCCATCGTCATCACAAACAACAGTGCCCACACCGTCATCATTAATCTCACCTTCATAGTTTCTTATATTTCAAGTCGATCTTCGTGTATTTCCTCTCTTTAGCATTGCTCCAATGCTCAAACAGTCCAAGCGGGCGTTCCAAAGGCTTGCCATCTTGCTTGTAAACCGTGCCACTCGGGGTGTTCGGGATGCTGGCAGCCTCACGCAAGTATTCATCACAATAATTAAGGCTGCTGAACTCCGGCCACTCTCCAATAATGATATCCATGGCCACGGCATCGCAAGCCAACTCATCTTGTGAGACGATGAGGGAGCAGGCCCAGTCGCCATTGAACGGTTCCTTCATCCATTTCGGATTGGGAGCACCATTTACGTCACGCGAACCGTATGTTCCGTCAACGATAAAAAGCAGGGTCTTCTGTCCCAAGTCCTTATGTGACATAAAGTCAACGAAGGTCTTATAGCCAGGTTTTCCGTTCCGCTTGTCCTGACTCACGTTGTTATGGGCATTCTGACGCCATAAAAGATTGATATCGGTGGCTCCATACCAGTTTTTTCCTGTCAGCGTGACACCAGGACCGGAGTGAGTTTTCAACAGCGCGGAATTTATAAGATAATCAGCGTCCACAATACATTTCGCCAATCCACGCGCCATCTTTCCGTTCTCCTGGGAATATACAATCTGCTCCGGGTAATACTCACATTTCTCACGGCCTTCACCTCCGATATTGTCAATGAAGCGGACTGAAGGAAACTCCCGATGAATCTTATAGTAGATGCTGTCGGTAATGGCCCTGCTCGGCTCACAGAGCACGATGTCCTGCTGGCGTACACCCGCGTCGCGTACCATAGAGCGTACGAGAGCGAGTGTGACAAACGGTGAAGAATTCAGTTCGATGGTATCGTGATGAGTTATGGC
>JAEEGL013007094.1_pt1 | contig 11264 bp, 6 predicted proteins | sample 9134231 | NCBI WGS metagenome assembly JAEEGL01 (sample SAMN16246548, study PRJNA631951) | gut metagenome | biome: gut microbiome; feature: rumen; material: fiber-attached | host: Bos | place: Iran: Karaj | collected 2018-10
AATTAAATTTGCAGAATTCAACAAATTACAGTAATTTTGCAGCCGATTTATGAGGATAGCATTTACCACATTAGGGTGCAAGCTGAATTTTGCGGAGAGTAGCGCGTTAGGCAAGGCGCTGATTGAACGCGGACATACGCGTGCCAAGCAGGGCGAAGAAGCGGATATATGCGTGATCAACACCTGCTCCGTGACCGACGCTGCCGACCATAAGGACCGGCAGATGATCCATCGTATCCGACGTCAGAACCCCAACGCCATCCTCATCGTCACCGGATGCTACGCCCAGTTAAAACCCGATGAAATCGCGCATATCGAGGGGGTGGACTTTGTCTTGGGACAGAACGAGAAATTCAATTTGCCTTCCTTCATTGAGCAACTCGAATCAAAAATCGAAAATCAAAAATCAAAAATCAATATCTCTCCTATCCGGGAAGTGGACGATTTTCACGGGGCGTACAGCAAGGACGACCGCACGCGGTGCTTCCTCAAGGTACAAGACGGATGTAACTATTTCTGCAGTTACTGCACTATCCCACTCGCCCGCGGCAAAAGCCGCAACCCGTCCATCGCCAGCCTCGTCCAACAGGCGCAAGAAGCCCTTAAAGGCGGAGCGAAAGAGATCATCCTCAGCGGCGTGAACATCGGCGATTTCGGACGAAGCACAGGGGAGACATTTATTGACTTGTTGAAGGCGTTAGATGAAGGGAAGGGAACTCTACCGGATTATCGCATTCGTATCTCCAGTTGCGAGCCGAACCTTTTATCCGATGAAATCATCGATTTCGTGGCGCAGAGCAAGCATTTCGCACCGCATTTTCATATCCCGCTGCAGAGCGGCAGCAACACGGTCCTGAAGATCATGGGCCGCCGTTACACCCGCGAGCTGTTCGCCGAACGTGTGGCGCACATCAAGTCCGTCATGCCGCACGCGTTCATCGGGGTCGACTGTATGGTCGGCGTACGGGGAGAGACTGCGGAGTGCTGGTCCGAATACGTCGATTTCATCGAGTCGCTACCCGTATCGCAGCTGCACGTGTTCACTTATTCCGAACGCGCGAACACACGTATGCTTGAGATGGACCTGGAGGTCGTGCCCCAGAAAGAGCGGGAACGCCGGAGCAAGCAGCTGCACGCCATCAGCGCCGAGAAAACAAAAGCCTTCTATGCAGCGCATGAAGGCTATGAAGCGACGGTACTGTGGGAATCAGGTAAAGGTGAACGGTTAGCGGCGAGCGGTGAGCGGAGGATGTACGGTTTCACCGAGAATTACATCAAAGTCTCCTGCCCGTACGACCGCACTAAAGTGAACACGTTTGAGCACATAAGCGTGCCGCATCCGGATTCGGCAGACATTCCAGACGATACACAGGACTGATCTCCAACATTTTCGCGATGGATTCATAGAGACGGTCCATCATGTACGGCAGCACTTTCAGTCCGCTCACGGACGCCAAGATATACGGATAAGCCTGGGTCATCTTCAACCGCATCATCTTATTCTCCGGCGCCTGCGCCAGTTGTACAAACGCCTTGACGGGCGCTTGTTCGTTCTTATAGCAGGGCGTCTTACCGCTCCAGGGCGAGCCATAGACCATCACCACATCGTTCGGCAAAAGGCGTACGACGGGGTTATCGTCATTGAGCAGGTGGGCATCCTCAAACGCGGCGTGCCACTGCTGCGAGTGGGTACTCTTGCCCGTGCCGGAATGGCCGAGGAAGAGATAAGCGACGCCCTGACGCACGGTGACAGACGAATGGAAGAGCAGCGTGCCCTTATCGACCGTAGCAAAGGCATAAACAAGCATCGCCGCATTATCGATCGCAAAACGCGCCACCTCGGGGCGGAGATAGAGGTCCACCCGCGACCAGTCGGCACTGCAGCGCATCGCACTCACCGTCTCACTCTCGCGATACATAGACACACAGAAGAGCCATTCCTCGTCCCGCTTGTACATCTCAATACGCGGCATATCGTCGTCAGACAGGTCGGTATAAAGCTCGTCCCAGCCGTCGGTAGGAGGCAGGGGCTCATCGGCGTGCACATAAATTGTAAACACGCAGCTTCCTTCCTTTTCATCGGTCACAAAGGGTGTATAATTTGACAGCACCTGGAAATAGTTCTCCGGCGCATCTATGGCCATCACATGGCCGGCTATTCGATAATATTGCTTCATTGTCTATGGGTTTTCAGAATTCTTTGGGTTCCCGCCCGCAGAGCCGGAAGAACGGGCAGAACGAAGGACAGTCGCCCTCTTCACACTGCGGGAATTCGGTGGTCGTCATGACCTCCTCCACCTTGGCCGTCAGGGCGCTCAGAAAGCGGTTCTGTATCGCGCGGTAATCGCTTACGGTCTCGTGCTCCACGTCGATGGTGGTCGTTATGTTCGTCAGTCTGCGGCGGCAGAAATAGAGGTTCGGCTCGATAGGCAGGCCGGTGGTGTCGTGCATCATGACGGCATGGCTGTAGATGAGCGTCTGGCGCACATAGTCCTTGTCGGGACTGGTCATGATATCCTCCCAGGAGGACGACATCTTAAGCTCATGCGTCCTGTCACCGTAACTGCCGGACTTATAGTCTACGATACGCAGCCTCTCATTCCCCGGCGCACCGTATATATCCAACCGGTCAATCGTTCCGCCGGTCATGATCTCCCCTGCTTGCCCGATGGTTACGGGGAAACGGCGGTCCTGCTCGAGCAGATAGATCTGCAGCCCTACTCTCGCATCCTCGCGGTCACGCTCCAGAATATTACGTACGTAGCCCTTGATGATGATGTTCTCACTCACGTGTTCATCGGGATTAAAGACTTTTCCGTCCTGCTCCTCCACCATCCGGTACGCCGTCATGAGCGCCTCTTGAAGTTTCGCCTCATCCGTACGGAGCGCCTCGATTTCATCGGGAGAAACACGCACGGGGTTCTTGTTGTCACAATGCAGATAGCGCTTATAGAGGTACTCCATCGCATGGTGGACAAACGAGCCGAGCGTACTGGACGCGAACTGCTTCTCCTCTTCTTCGGGCTCGTGGACGCCCTCCACGTACTGGAGATAGAACGAGCGCGGGCAGGTGATGAAGGTATTGAGGGCACTAGGCGACAGACGGTGATGGTTTGTCGACAGATATGATCCCTTGGGACGGAACGAGGCGTCGTCATACGGCTTCACGACCGCCTGCTCCTGCAACTCCGCACGCGTCACGCTGAACTCATCGGAATAGAGGATCTGCATGACAAAACGCGACATACCCCGGCTGCCGCCTATCGTATCCGGCTGGCCGTACAACACGGTCGTATGACCGGAACGGCTGAGCAAGCGGAAGAAATTATACGCATAGACGGTCGCCCGCTCGTCAGAGGTCTGCATATGATAGGCCTTACGCAGATAGAAGGGGATGAAGCTGCTATCCGCCTGCCGTTGCGGCAAGATACCTTCGTCCACGTTGAGCAGCAGCAGTCTGTCAAAATCCAGCAGACGCGTCTCGAGCACACCCATGACCTGGATGTCCGTCACCGGCTCGCCGTGGAAAGGCATCGTGACGCTCTCCATCGTCCGCCGCATGAGCAGCCGTAGCATCTTGAGGGTGATCGGTATATCGCCCAGACCGTCCGTGAGCAGACGCCTCATCTGGTTAGCCACCTTGCGCACCTGGTATTCGGACTCCAGAATAAGCAGTTCCTGCCAGGAGAGGGATGATGTTTGATGTGTGATGTCTGATGTATTATGTGTGGTGTCCTCCGGTTCTTCGGCAGCGGGGAAGAGGGAGGCCAGTAAATCATCGATGAATTCGGGGGAAAGAGCCTGCTCGGCATCGCCGCGCTGACGGTCGTACAGCCATCCTAACACACGCGCATAGACCGCCGTGTTACGCAGCGGGAAGCCTTTGGTAATATTGATCGGTTCGGGCTGGTCCTGTCCGGGCAAGGTGATAGCCGGCAGGGTATAGATGACCGGCTCTAGCATCGTCTCATCGCATATGACGACGCCTACTTTCATTCCCTTAGCGGTATAGTTCTCCTGCAACCACCGATGAACGTACTGGGCTTGCGCCTCCTTAGAGACACAGGACACAAGTGTTATTGGTGATTGGTGATTGGTGATTTCGTTATGGCCGGCGTTGCCTAAAATACCGGCGTTGAGCCGGGCAAAGGAGAACGCCTTGGCGTTGGTCTTGAAATCCCGCACGAAATCCCAGTAGAAGCGTGCCTGTCCGTTATCCCGCAGCCTCATCATCAAGTCGCGCTCCACCGGCAGCAGGTAGTTAAAGCCTACAAAGACATAGGTCCGTCCGGCTATCTTCGATTGTATCTGCTCGTCCTCCCAATGGGCAATCACGGCGCGCTGCCGCATGCCCGGATAGCCTTTCTGCTCGGCCTCCATCTCGGCGTGCAGCGCCTGATACAACTCATATAACTGCTGCCACAGCTGTTCGTACTGCGCCTTGACCGATTCGCCCGATGAATCCGGACTGTTTGCCGCCATCGGGTTGATGAGCGCCTTGAGCCGTTCCTCCACTTCGGGGTCCAATTGCCACTGCCCTAACTCATGTGCCGCGATCGTGTTATCAAAGAAATTCGCCACCTGCTCCGCCGGCATAGACGCATCCACATTTGTGAAATCGGAAATCATCTGCCTGCCCCAGTTATAGAACAGGTCGAGTGACATGATATCACTTTGTGATAATTGATAATTGACAAGTGATATGTGACGATAGAGCTTATAGAGCCGGACGACGGTGAACAGTTCATCCTCGGCATAGAGCGGACTGAGATAGTCCTGCAACTGGGTCAAGGTCTGCACCTGCGGCGCCCAAACCGCCTGCGCCTGTTGCGCCTGCTGCAGCCGCAGCAGTTCATCCTTGAGCACCAGACCGGCACGGTGAGACGGCAGTACGAAAGTCGTACGGCTTAACTGCTGCCAGGTCATCGAAGCCATGATGGACTGCGCGGTCTGTTGAAGGAAGGTGTTCATTATCGGTTATGGGTTACGGGTTACGGGTTATGGGTTATGGGTTACGGGTTATGGGTTACGGGGTACAACTTATTCTTCTGAGCGAACCAGAGGTAGCCGCGGACGGGACTATAGTCCATACGACGGAGCGCCTCCATGTATTCGCGTACTTGCTGCAGGTATTTGTCTTCCCACTGACCGAACTTATAATCGAGCACAATCGCCTCTCTCGTCTGAGGATTGATCATCACACGGTCCGGACGTACTTCCCGACGATCAATATAGATCGCTTCTTCGAGGCGGAGTTCCCAAGGTGCTGTAAACCAATCGCGCATTTCAGGACTGCCTTCCCATGCCGATGAAATCAGGGCTCTCAGGTGTTCGCGCTGCTCCGAAGAAGCAATCAGTCCGCGGGTCTCGAAATCATCCAGTACGGCGTCCAACTCATCGGCCTTGCGGATGTGGGCAAAAATCTCATGACAGAGCGTACCCTCTTCCATCCGCGCCGTGCGTCTGTAGGCCTCGTCGCCATAATCGGTATAGAGGGCACCTTCCTGCGACTGAACGAAACGCACCTGATCGCTGTTCGCCCACAGCTCCGCCTGCAGCGTAGCGTCCTGTTGTGCTGCGTCCTCTCTGATCTTAATCACCGGTTCTCCTACTTCGTAGGCCTCTTCATAGCAGTCCATGAGGTACTTGCCAATGTGGTTACACGAGCCTTGCGGGTTCGTTTTGGTGACCGAATAAGAGGTAGAGACATAGAGGTTGTCCTCCGCACGCGTAAGCGCCACGTAAAGCATATTCAGGTTATCGATACGGAGGTTCGTCTGCTCCTCCAGATAGTCCGCTTCATAATCCGAGTCGTTCATCTCCGTACCGTACTGGATCGGCACGAAATCTCCGTTTTCATCGACTCTCTTCGACACCTCGCACCATACTTTCGGCTTATGGCGTCCATCCTCGCGCTCCCAGGTAACGAACGGCACGAACAGCGTCTGCGCCTGCAGGCCCTTGCTCGAATGGACGGTCATGATCTGTATGGCGTGCGAGGAAGCGAGGGGGATCGGCTTGTTCTGCAGCGTCTCGTCCCAATAGGCGATGAACTGGTCCGCATCGCTCCCGTAAGCGCCTACGTACTCACGCGTACGGTCTAATAAGGAGTTGACATAGGCCGTCTCCGAACCCGTATAGTGCCCGTCTCCGTCCGTGAGCAGGACGCGCAGCAGATTACAAACAGCCTCATATAAGGGTGTCTTGTCCGTCACCGCCTCGTCGATTCTCCCGATGACATCGGGGAGATCGGAGTTACGCTCTATGTACAGACGCGCCACCTCATCGGCACGGACCTTATAGCGCAGCGCCGCCATGAGCAGTTGCACGTCCGTAGAGGCCCGGAGCAGGAAACTATCCGAGGAGACGATGGCCGTCTGCGCCAGATGCGGATAGAGAGAGGCATCCAAGGTGTTCTTGAGATCGGTGATGGTGACGGCTTCTGATTTATAGCGGGTGAGGATCATTATGTCCGATGGATTCGCGCCTTTTTGGAGCAGCGCCTCCATCTCATCGAACATATACATCGCCAGTTCGTCGGTCTTGGCGTTCGGATAGGCACGGTAACGCACACATCCGCCGGGTTTCTTATCGGCTTGGTAGAACTCGCGCAGCTGCTTGGGGTCGTATCCCTCGCCGTAGATACGGGCGGTCAGGTCATCTCCGCTATCCGCGATAATACGGTCAAAAAGCGTCAGATTGAAGCGCACGACTTCTTCGCTACTGCGGAAATTCTTCGTCAGCGAAGTGAAACGGGGGTTAATTCGTTCATTCGTTAAGTCGTTCACTCCTTCATTCGTTAATCCATCCATGATGTGCCAGTCGCCGTTACGCCAGCGATAGATGGACTGCTTGATATCTCCTACGATGAGCAGCGTGTTCCCAGCGCCCGCCAATACGTCGCGCAGCAGCTGCTCGATTACCTCCCATTGCAGTTTGCTCGTATCCTGGAATTCATCGATAAGAACGTGCTTGAACCGGATGCCCGCCTTCTCGAGAATGAAATCCGCATCTCCAGTACGGAGGGCTTTGGTGAGCGTGCCGGCCGTTCGCGCGAGAAGGGCGCTGTTGGCATCCGAGAGGTTACGCTGTATGAGCGCCTGCAGGGAAGACATCAACTCCAGGTCGCGGCTGAAACGGGAAGTGAGAAAGAGCGTGTTGTATTCGCGCGCCAAGGGGGCTGCCATCTGCGTAGCCGTCACCATCTCCGGCACCTTGTTATCCCGCTCTCCTACTCCGCGGAAACGGTCCTTGCCGCTCATCTTCTCCGGCGCTTCAACCGATTGGACGAGACGATGATAGGCGGCACTCACATTGCGGTTATAGCCGCTCGGGTCGAGGGTAGCGAGGAAGGCCTTGAGAGCCTGCACCCGTTCATCCTTCGCCCACGCCTCCTCTATCGCCTCGCGCCGACGGGCGATACGGGCGGCGTCGAAGCATATTTGTCCGTTGGCATCGAGCATTTGGACCGATTCGTTATAGAGCTCTTTCGCCAAATCGCACAGGCTCTTGCGCACGTCCCAATGACTCTCCTGGTCCAGCTTGAGCAGCATATAGTTCTCCAGGATCACGCGGTCGGTCTCCGTCAGGTCGGTCGTCAGCAACTGGTCCACCGCTGTACGGATGACCTGGTCCACATCCAGCTCGGTGGTCATCCCCGCACTCATATGCAGGATACCCGCCAGGCCGCTCAGGAGGGTCTGCAGGAAAGAGTCGATGGTCTGGATCTGCACGTTGTCATAGTCGAGGAGCATCTTCTCAAAGCACTCCCCCGCCCGTCTGCGTAGCAAGGCCTCGTCCGCCTTCTCATCGCGGAGCATGAACGAGCGGGCATAATTGAGGAAAGCCGTCTCCCCACCCTCCGCAATGCCATGCAGGAAGCCCAGGATACGCTCACTCATCTCCGCCGTCGCCTTGTTGGTAAACGTGATAGCCAGAATAGAGCGGTAGTCCTCGCCCGAAAGCAGGAGACCCACATAATACGCCGCCAGCGTGTACGTCTTACCCGTACCCGCAGACGCCCGGCACACTGTCACCGGTCTATGTATATCCACCAACGCCATTCTACGATCCCTCCGGAAATGTTAGCGAGTGCAAAAGTACGGAAAAAATATGACATACGCAAATATATTTGCAAAAAAATCTTCACGAACACTTGCGTATGTCAAAAAAATATAGTACCTTTGCACCGGATTTTGGAAAAGGCCTCTCTTTTCCGGAATATTTTTTCCAAGCAAATTTATACTTTATTTTATGAAATACGAATTACAGAAACTCGAGCGTATGTCTATTGATGAAGTGCGTGAGATAGCTGTGAGCATGGGTCTCTCCCCTCGCCGCAGCCAGTCCGTACGTGAGATCAGCTACGCTATTTTAGACGCGCAGGCGGATGAGCGCGCTGCCGTCGTACAAGCCAAAGAAGATGCCCGCGCAGCAGCGGCAGCCGCCGGCGGACAGCCCGCCAAGAGGGAGCGCAAACGCGGCGTCAAGACTCCGGCTAAAAAGATAGAGATTGCCATCGCCAAGACCGATATCGGCACAGTAGGCTCGGAGAAAGAGCAGATGGCCCAGATGCAAGAACAGATAGAAGCCAACAGCCACAAGCCGAACAAGACCGTTAAGGCGGTTAAACCGCTTCTTAACGAGACCGCTGCGCTGACAGAAGACAGACCGGCTACGCCTGACAGAGCACAGACTGACAATGATGCTCCAAAAGCCGAGAAACAGGAACAGCCGGCAGAGCAGCCCAAGGCCAAGAAGCGCGGACGTCCGAAGAAAAGCGAACAAGCCGCAGCCAAAGAGACCAAGCCGGCCGAAGAAGCCAAACCGGCAGCAAGCGCTCCGGAGGTGAAGGAAGAGAACGCACCCGCAGAGGTGCAGGAAGATGTCGTAGAAGTGACGCTGCCGGACCTGGGCGAGAACGTGATCGCGATGGGTACACTGGAGTGTGCGCCGGACGGATACGGATTCCTGCGCTCCGCCGACTACAACTATCTGCCGAGCCCCGATGACGTGTATGTGAGCAAGGACCAGGTACGCCAGTACGGCCTCAAGCCGGGCGACACCGTCGAGTGCACCATCCGCGTCAACCCGCAGCCCGATAAGTTCTTCCCGATGGACAAGGTGATTCGCATCAACGGTCTGGAGCCGGAGCTAGCGAAGCGTCGTGTGGCGTTCGAGAACCTGACGCCGCTCTTCCCTGATCAGAAATTCAAACTGTGCGTCGGAAACAACCGTGACTCGCTCAGCGTACGTATGATTGACCTGTTCTCGCCGATCGGCAAGGGTCAGCGCGGACTGATCGTAGCGCAGCCGAAGACCGGTAAGACCGTGCTGCTCAAGGAGCTGGCCAACGCTATATTGAACAACAACCCCGAGGTCTATATGATCGTGCTGCTCATCGACGAGCGCCCCGAAGAGGTGACCGACATGCAGCGCAGCGTCAACGCCGAGGTGATCGCCTCTACGTTTGACGAGCCGGCGGACAACCATGTACGCGTAGCCAATATCGTACATGAGAAAGCAAAACGACTGGTTGAGAGCGGTCATGACGTGGTCATCCTTCTCGACTCGATCACTCGTTTGGCACGTGCATACAACACCGTCGCTCCAAGTAGCGGCAAGGTGCTGTCCGGCGGTGTGGAAGCACAGGCACTGCATAAACCCAAGCGTTTCTTCGGCGCAGCCCGTAACATCGAGAACGGCGGTTCGCTCACCATCATCGCTACAGCGCTCACCGAGACCGGCAGTAAGATGGATGACCTCATCTTCGAGGAGTTCAAGGGCACGGGTAACATGGAACTGCAGCTCGACCGCAAATTAGCTAACCGTCGTATTTTCCCGGCTGTGGACATCCCTGCTTCGAGCACACGTCGCGATGACCTGCTGCTGCCGGCGGACGTACTGAGCCGTATGTGGCAGATCCGTAAGATGCTCAGCGACATGAGCGGACAGGAAGCGATGGAGAAACTCAAATCCTATATGGAACGCACGGAGGACAACGACGAGTTTTTATTAGCGGTCAATGGAGCAAGATAACCGCTCAGTATGCTACTCTTCGGGGTACCGACCCCATGCCTACGAGTTTTGGCGTACCCCTTCGCAAAAACATGCCCCCGAGAGAGTACATACTTCGCTATAAGAGAGAAAATAATGCAGATCCTCATTCTTAACGGACCGAATCTGAACCGTCTGGGAAGGCGTAAACCGGAGATATACGGCTCTACGTCGATGGCACAGATTTTGCTGGACATCCAAAAAAGATGGCCTGGCGTGCATTTTGTCTATAAGCAGTCGAACCATGAGGGGGATTTGATCGACTGGATTCAGTCGGTAAATGATGGAATGAGCGCAGATGCGCTGCTCAATGGTGACGCATCGCTTAATGATGTAAAAGGCATCGTGCTGAATGCCGGTGGATACACGCATACGAGCGTGGCGCTACGGGACGCAGTGGAAGATTGTGAAGTTCCGATCGTGGAGGTACATATAAGCGATATATCGAAACGTGAGCCGTTCCGTCAGATCAGTCTGCTGACGGATGTGTGTGCTCACAGTATCATAGGGCACGGCGTGGACGGCTACATGCAGGCTGTGGAATATATACTTACTCAACCCAAAGAACAATGAAACGAATTAGTACCATCTTTGCGCTACTGGCGCTGGCGATAAGCATCTTTGCGGCGGAACTGACCGGCAAAGTGGTGGATTTCGGCACGAAACAGCCGATTGATTTCGCCAACGTGAGCGTGCAGAAAGCCGGAGCGCAAGACGGAGCGCCCATCAAGGGCACCATCACCGATGAGAAGGGTGATTTCACGCTCGTCTTAGCCGACGGCAAGTACGTGCTTGTCGTCTCTTTCATGGGCTATATTGAGCAGAAGAAAGAGATCACCATCGCCGGCAAGCCGGTCAACGTAGGCCGTATAGCCTTGCGCGAGGACTCGAAGATGCTCCAGGACGTAGAGGTAGTCGGTCAAGGCAGTTCGATGCGGTTTGAGCTCGATAAGAAAGTGTTCACCGTGGACCAGAACATCGCGTCAGCAGGCGCGAGTGTATCGGACGTGCTGGAGAACATACCATCCGTTGATGTGGACCAGGAAGGAAACATCTCGCTCCGTAACTCCGAAGACGTGGAGATCTGGATTAACGGCAAGCCCGCCGGACTCAATTCCGAGAACCGCGCACAGGTGCTCCAGCAGATGCCGGCCGGCACCATAGAGAAGATAGAACTGATCACCAACCCGTCCGCTAAATTTTCTCCA
>JAEEGL013086043.1_pt1 | contig 11264 bp, 5 predicted proteins | sample 9134231 | NCBI WGS metagenome assembly JAEEGL01 (sample SAMN16246548, study PRJNA631951) | gut metagenome | biome: gut microbiome; feature: rumen; material: fiber-attached | host: Bos | place: Iran: Karaj | collected 2018-10
CCCACCCAGTAGTCAGCATCACGGATGATGAACTTCAGCAGGTCCAGATAGCCCACCACGATAAGGAAGGCCAACAGGGTGAAGATGATGAAGTACTTCATGGCCTGGGTGTACATCTCATGCTGGTCTTTGTCCTTGACGCCAGCGAAGACAATAGGCTCGTAGGCAAAGCGGAAGGCCTGCGTAATCATGGCCATAATCATGGCAATCTTCGAGCAGGCACCATAGATGCCTAACTGTACGTGCATGTCCTCTCCTTTATATATATAAGGAAACAGCATCTTGTCGGCAGTCTGGTTCAGGATGCCTGCAATGCCGAATACGAGGATGGGCCACGAATAGCTAAGCATGGTACGTAGCAGCTTGGTGTCGAGCTTCCAGCGGAATCCCGTGTACTCCGTAATCAGGCAGACGGCGAGCATGGCCGTACAGACGAGGTTGATATAGAAGGCATAGCCCACGTCCTTGCCGTCCATCCAGTAGAAGTAGATGAGGTTCAGCAGGATGCTCACCACGATGTTCAACAGCTTGAGGGCTGCAAACTTAACAGCTTTCTTCTGCTGGCGCAGATGGGCAAAGGGAATACAGAGGAAGGCATCGATAGCCACTGTGACAGCCATCACACCAACATATTCAGGATGGTCGCCATAGCCCATCAGCTGACTGACAGGCGACAGCAGTGCCAAGACCATCAAGGCAAACAGTAGCGATATGGTGCCCACGCTGATCAGCGTTGTGCCATAAACGGTCTGCGAGTCAGTATGTGTCTTGTTGGTGAAGCGGAAGTAGGTGGTCTCCATGCCAAACGTCAGCAACACCATCATCAGTGCCACATAGGCATAGATATTGGTGATGATACCATAGCCGCCGCTGGCTGCCGAGAGCTGGGCGGTATAGAGCGGCACCAGCAGGTAGTTCAGGAACCTGCCCACGATGCTCGACAGTCCATATATGGCTGTGTCCTTGAATATCGTTTTTAACTTTCCCATTGCTACCTGCAAAGGTACACGTTTTCTTTCACCTGGCAAAATATTCTGAGGAAAAATATTCAAAGAAAAACGGCCCCACCGTATCAGTGAGGCCGCAGGTATAGTGCTAACTGCCTTTTATCAGATAGAGATGGCAGAATTCCATATCTTCTGAATGTCGGAAGTAACCTTATAGAGAATTTCTCCGCCGAGGTTCAGCTTGTTGCCGCTAACGGAATAAGAAGTACCGTCTCCCCCAACATAGACAACACTTCCTTTGACGCTGTACGAGACGGATTCCTGGTCTTCCTTATACCATGTTTTTCCGTCCGTGCTAAGGAGTATCGTGTAACTTAAAATACCATCGCTACCAAAGGTGTAGATTTCATAGTATTGATATCCGTTTTCCGTATAGTAGTTATACCAGGAGCCTACGATGTCACTGCTAGTGGCTGTGCCGCCACCGCCGCTGCCACCTCCGCCAGGAACGACGCCGCCAGAACCGGACTCAATCTCGTAGGTGTAAATATGTCCTGCGGCCTTTTTACCCCATTCTTGGAAAACGGTCTTCTGCTCAGAGTTGAGACGGTAATAGGTGGTAGACGTACTGCCACCATAGAAGATAATCTTATTGCCTTCAACCTCGTACTCCACGGTGACGCCGTTCATGGTCATGGTGCTGTTCTTCTCGTTGACGCTCAGGCTGCCATAGGCAACGCTGCCACCATAGAACTCTCCGTCTTCCGTTATGAAATAGGTGGAATAGAACCTGCCGGTACTACGGTCGAGGGTTAACACCTGAATGGAGGCAGGATAGGTTAAAAAGTCGGAGGAAGCCGTGATGAGCCAATCGCCCTCCCATCCTGTGGCACCGTTGCCGCCGCCACCTTCGTCGTCCTTGTCGCTGCCGCCACAGGCTACCATACCAAATGACAGGCACATGCCCAGCAGCAGCATTCCTAAAAATCTAAGTGTTTTCATACGCTCATTACTTGTTTGGTTTATAATTCGCCGCAAAGATAACGAATTATTCCATAATGCGAGCGTGCAAATTCACAGAAAAATCGTGCAAATTCACAGAAAATGCTCTATTTACCCAAAAAACAGGTAACAGATGGCAATGGCCGCTATGACACCAGCCAGGTCGGCCAGCAAACCACAGGTGACGGCGTGGCGTGTCTTCGATACACCCACAGAGCCGAAGTAGACGGCCAGGATATAGAACGTCGTGTCTGTCGAACCCTGGAAAATGCACGACAGGCGGCCCACGAACGAGTCGGCACCGTATGTCGTCATGGCGTCAACCATCATGCCTCGTGCACCAGAGCCTGACAGGGGTTTCATCAGGGCTGTCGGCATGGCGTCAACCCATTGGGCACCAGCACCAGTCAGTTCCACACACCAGCGCAGACCGCCAATCAGCATGTCCATCGCCCCTGAGGCACGAAAAACGCCGATTCCAACGAGTATGGCTACCAGATAGGGAATGATGCGCACGGCAGTGGTGAAGCCGTCCTTGGCGCCCTCGATGAAGGCATCGTAGACGTTGACCTTCTTACGGACGCCAGCCAGGATGAAGCCAGTGATGATGCTCATCAGCAGAATGTTGGCTATGGTCGTGCTGGCACGGTTCATCGTCTCACCGTCCATCTGCGAGAATCCCCAGATGATGCCTGCCACCACCAGACATGCTCCGCCCAGCGTCAGCAGGATGGTACGGTTCAGCAGGTTGATGCGCTGATACAATGAGGTAACGATGATGCCTGCCAGTGTCGAGAAGAACGTTGCCAGCAGTATGGGGATAAAGATGTCGGTAGGCTGAGCAGCCCCCATCTGGGCACGGTAGACCATGATGCTGACAGGTATCAGTGTCAGCCCTGAAGTGTTCAGCACCAGGAACATGATCATCGGGTTCGATGCTGTGTCTTTCTTTGTGTTCAGCTCCTGCATCTGTTCCATTGCCTTCAGGCCCAGCGGCGTGGCGGCATTGTCCAGCCCCAGCATATTGGCGGCAATGTTCATGAAGATAGAGCCTGTTACGGGGTGCCCCTTGGGAATGTCAGGAAACAGCTTTGTGAAGATTGGCGACAGCACGCGCGCCAGCACATTCACCACGCCGCCCTTCTCGCCGACCTTCATCACGCCCAGCCATAGCGACAGCACACCTGTCAGGCCCAGCGAAATCTCAAACGCGGTCTTCGACGATGAGAACGTAGAGTCCATCATTGCCGGAAACACTTCATAGTCTCCCATAAACACCAGCTTCGCGGCTGCTATCACGAAAGCAACCAGAAAAAAAGCTACCCAAATATAATTCAGTACCATACAATGTGCAAAGGTAGTGCAAACTGAACGAAAAACCAAATTTATTTGAGTTTTTCTGAAGTGCAGCCTACCTTCTCCAAGGAGAAAGGTAGTGCAAAACACTCCAACGCTTACCCTAGACTTACCTTGACGGGTTAGGTGTTGGTGAGGAGTAGGTTAGGTGTTCAGAAACACCTAACCCGCCTCAAAGCCTTTGTATATCGAGGTTTCAGGCCTGTCGGATTAGGTGGTTAAGTGTTTTTGCGAAAAGCCATATAAAAAACAGTTGCCGAACCCGCCGATAGTTTCCTACCGAGAAAAGGACAGTCAGTCGGTAGGAAACCCCTGCTTTCATACCGACTGACTGCCGTTCATGTACCGACTGACTGCCGTTCAGGTACCGACTGATTAGGTATCAATAAGAAAGAGCGATTGCATCGCGCAACCGCTCCTTCCGTTTATTCAAATTAAGTATTTGATGTCGAATTAATACCAAGAAGAATCTTCGTTGCCAACATAGTTCTTGAAGCCAGGATACTTGGCCTCAATGCTCTGGCGCTCGCTGGTCCACTCGTAGCGGGGCTCAACACAAATCTTCTGAGGAACCTTACCAATCTCTGACTTCAGGACATAAGTCTGAGCGTCTGAACCCTGAACCTTTACCTCAATAGCATTGTAGTCAGTCTTATTCCAATTCCTTGTTCCAGTGAAAGGAATGCGGAAGATGGCAACGGGAGCACTTACGCGACCAGTGTTAACCATATCTTTGACAGTTACACCAAAAGCCTCGTGTACCTCAACACCACCCACGGTCAGAGGCAGCGTACCACCTGCAGCCTGAAGAGTGATAACAAGACCGCCATCAACACCATCAGCAAAGGCAGCATCGAAAACAACGTCATTAAAGTCGAAGTCGTCAGTATCGCCAAGGTCCTCACAGATGATACGGACAGCATTCTTGTACTCACCTGGAGTGATACGTACAATCCAGTCGTTGTAGAAATAGTCACGTGCAACCTGCTGGTTAGGATCTGTACCAGTTGCCTCATAGTCAAGACCAACATAATAGTACTTGCTGATAACAGGATCGTTGGGGGCAATGATATATCCAGGAATGCAAACGAAATGGTCGTATACAGTGTGGGAACCATCAGTCAAAGACTCCTGATATGCAAATTCTTTTGTACCACTGTTATACATGAACGTAGCGGGGCCAACATGTGCGTGGTCAGGATTGTTACCACTATTGAAGTCGTTAACGTGCTCCATGCTTTCCTTAGAAGCACCACACCAAAGCTGGTCCATGTGGCTGGTACCGTTCTCCGTAGCGCTAATCTGCCATACAAAGAAGTCAGACCAATTAACGTTGACTGTAGCGGGGCTCTCGTGTGTAGTAAACCACTCCGTAACAGTATTGATCTCGTCTGTGGTGGGCTCGTCAGGAACATTCATGACATCACGATACTGGTTCTTGTTCTTCCAGTGTGAACGGGTGAAGTCAAAAGCAGGTGCAGAAGCATTAGAGCCAAAGCCCCAAGTGTGATTAGAAGCGGGGTTGCCATACTTCGCTACGAAGTTCTGTGCATAAACATCACTCTGCTTTGTGCGGCTTGAGTCAGTCACATCGTCACTCTTCGAGCAGCCAACAAAAGCAAGGGCTGCGAAAGCAAACATCAAATACTTTTTCATACGTTTTTTTTAGTTTAAAAGTTAAAATTATGGATTCGTTGATTCTCAAATGCGGTGCAAAGGTAAGGAAAAAACTAATAACTCTTGCCAATTTTATGTTAATAAATCTAAATTACGGCAGAAACTCTAACGTTCCTCAATGTTTTCGTCGATAAAAAGGGGTGGCTGCATCGCGCAGCCACCCCTTGTCATTTAATTAGTTTATGATGTATTTGATGAAAATCTTACTTATAGAAATATGCTCTTTCACCCTTTACCCAAGCCGAGAACTGGCCATTCCATTTCTCGTCAATGTCCTGATACTCGTCAGCCCAGTCGGTATTGGGGTCTACGCCAATCTTGCTGGCAGCCTTACCCTTTACAGCTGTGAGGGTCTCCCAGGTCTTATTGCCGTTAGAGTCTTCTTTCTCGACCTGTACGAGAATCAGGTTGGCATTGTTCACACCATTCTCGTCCTTGAAGTTACCAGTAATGGGGAAGATGGGCATCTCATAGTCAGTCTTATGACCATTGAGCGTGTTCACCATTGTTTTAGTTGAAACACCGAACTGTCCGTGAACCTCAATGCCACCAACTGTCAGAGGCAGTGTACCACCAGCAGCTACCAGACGAATCTTGGCACCAGTCTCAGTCCACATCACGTCGAACACAACATCGTTGAAGTCGAAGTCAGAGCCTTCACTGGCACTCAGGTCCTCAGCCATCACGCGGATGTTGGGAGTGAACTCCTCGTCGTCATCGTCGTCGTCATCATCATCATCGTCGTCGTCAATATCACCCTTGAAGCCAGGCGTACAGCCGCTGACACCAAGAGAGAAGTCCTCACTGGCAGGGAATATCTCGGTATCGCCATCATTTACCTTCGTCACGCCACCGTTACCTGTGCAGTTGGCAACAATGCTGAAGAACTTGTAGTCAGCAATAGAGACAGCGAAATTCTCAGCGTCGCTAGGGTCGGTCTGGTGATAGCCGTTACCGTCAGGAACATTAGTCCAGGTGCCAGCCTTCACATAGATGTTGTTAGCAAAGTAACCGCCAGTAGCAGGTGCATCCTGCTCCCAGTTCAGGTAAGTAATCTGGTTGACAATCTCCAGAGCTGCATATTCTGTACCGGTAGGACCACTCCAGCTGGTACCATTGTTATAGAGTGTGCCGCACTTTACCAAGGCGCCTCCAGCCAGACCAACATAAGTCGGTGTGCTTGTGCCGTCCTCACTGCTGCTCAGCAACAGCTCGCCACCAACAATGAGTGCAGAACCGTTCACGCCCTCGTAGTTACGGATGCGAGCATTGTTCTTCACATAGAACTGGCAACCGTTGAAGATGCGGGCGTTAGCCGTGCTACCTTCACCACCAAAGTTATCAATAACAGCCAGATTGCGGTTGTAGAAGTTGCTCTCCTGAGCACCACCCTGATATTCTGTAGCCTTAAAGGTACCATAGTTGTAGAACTTACCGAAGTTGTTGTTGAAAGTACCTACTTCAATCAGACCACCGTTGTAGTTCTCCAGGCCTTCGGCATTACCATTGTTAACCTCAACCTTACCAGCACCAGTCAGTGTACCACCAGGCAGCACAACCAGACGAGCCTGGTTTACCATGTTCAGCGTCTTGCCATCGGCAACATTCACTGTACCACCATCGGCAATGATAATCTTACCAAGGCTACCGATGCGCTGGTTCTCTGTGATGTTCCAAGTGCCAGTAACAACAATAGTACGCTCTGCGTTTGTTGCTTCGCCACCGTCTGTCAAGCCCTCAGAACCTGCCACATTAATGCCACCGTCCCAAGTGCCAGTAATCTTGAAGTTCAGCACATAGTCTTCATCTGCGTTATATGTAATCCAAGAGGGATGATTGGCCAATGCATAAGCAATTTGGTCTTCAAAGCTGAGGGTAAAGAAATATTCTCTCTCCGCAGACTGCTCTGCATTATTCCAGTCAATGTCATTTACACCACCAGTGCCATAGTTGATGGCATAGCTTGAATTGTCATAGTTGTCATTAACATTGGTGCTGTTCGGCTCCTTAGCTGTTGTCAGATAGTTTGCTACCCAAGCAGCATCGTAGGGAGCATCGATACCCAACACGGCAGGCGAACCCATGCTACGCGTAAAGTCAAATGCAGGTGCTGCAGCAGAAGTTCCGAAGCCCCAATCCTGATTCGGGTCGGGCTTGCCAAAATGATTAATGAACGCAGCCTCGTACTGAGCCTGAGCCTTGCTGGCCGACGGATCATAGACGTTGTCATACTTTGAACAGCTGCTCATCACAAAGGCCATAGCCAGAGCAACCATTCCACTCTTCATCAAATACTTTTTCATAATGCTTAAATCTTAATTGATAGTAAAACAATTCTTAATTTGCTGGCAAAGGTACAAAAATTTCTCCAAATATATACCGCAAAGACGTTAAAATATGCAAAAAAGCAACGGAAACGTTTACGAAACTGCACCCTTTATCGGGGTTTTTTGTAATTTTACACCCAAAATCACACAAGACAATGCAGAACAAAATGAAACAATCCATCGGCTTGGCAGCGCTGGCACTGCTCACCATGACGTCGTGCAACAAGGAACTGTTCGACAAGAACACCTATGACAAAGTCGTTGACTACCAATTTAACGTTGACTTCGTAGATGCCAACCACGACTGGCGGCTGACGAAGAGCGACACCATCAACTTCGAGACTCCAGAATACGGAGTCTATCGCCTGCAGATACTTACTGCCAATCCCTATGTCACTACTGGTGCGGAGGTTGCGGCCGAGGCGGTGTGCTACGGCTATAAGGCTACCATGGCCTACACCATCCCCATCACCCAGAACCGACTCTATGTGGCAGCGCTCAACAATAGCGGCGAATATCTCGGCGTCGCCTCGTTCACCTACGGCACCAAGGAGATGACGTTGCACAAAGACGACTTGACCAATGGCACCACGCTGAACGCGCCCGTCAACCAGACCTTTACCTATTGCTATGTGAGCACGTTCCCAACCCCCAGCGACTTCGACTATAACGACATGGTCCTGCGCATTACCCGCAGTGTCCCTGACCCAGCCAATGCCTCAGTCGTCGACCTCACCGTCAAGCTGGACGCTGTGGGAGCCAGCGAAATCTATGGCGCTGCCATTCAGCTGGCAGGCGTCAAGTACGACGACATATCGAAAGTTGAGATTGTCAGCGGCGAGGCTATGGATAAGGACTATCCTCTCTCGCGTATCTTCATTACCAACGCTAATACCGTGTTCAGAGGTCGTAGCGGCGAGGCTGTCATCAACCTCTTCGAGTGTGCCCAGTGGGCCATGAGTAAGAAAAAGAATACCCAGGGCGACATCTCAGTCATTCGCTATAACACCTCGCACGAGGAGAGGGAAAACTATAGTGCCATTGTCGACCCTGTCACCACCACCTACCGCATTACCTTCAAGAGCAGCAGTGTGGCCAACCTGCTGACTTTCGATGGCATCGACCCCTTCATTGTCCACCAGAACACCAACGGTGGCATTTGGGAGGTACATACATACGCCCATAAGTTCGACGAGACCATCTGGAGTTGCTTCAACGGCTATCAGTCAGCCTACGACAACCACATCAGCTGGTCCCTCGTCATCCCCTATGCCGACTTCCGCTATGCCATCGAGGGCTCTCCGCTATCCAGCTTCGACAGCAATATCAGCTCCACTTTTGGTCCTTACGAGGGCTTTGCCGACTGGATGAAGAACCACCTGACCTCTCGCGACTGGTACCTTCATCTAACCCGTCCCCAGCTGGTATATTAAGCGAAAGCATATACAGCATACAAAGGAAGAGGGATGTCTGCATCGCGCAGACATCCCTCTCAAATTTTGAAGTATTTGAATTGATTAATTATTTCCCGTATATCTTGCCAGGCGTCTCTGTCTGGTTTTCGAGCTTATACCAATCCTTGTTGGTAGTCATATCCCTGGCAAAGTCGGCAAACTTCGGATAGGCTATCTTGACAGACGTCCACTCCATAGGCCACTCCCAGTCTTCGGGAATAATGACGCCATGAGGATCCTGTCCTTGCTTGGCAACATGGATATTGCCCTCAGGTGACTTAATCCAAATGTCCAGATCGCTCAAGTCGGTGTCAGTAGGCACTGAAAACACCGCAGTAGCGGGGTCAACGTCATTTATATAAACGATTTTCGGGTCAGAAGGTGTGAAGGACAGCGTATTGATAAATGAGCCTTTTGCGCCACCAAGGGCAGCGTGTACCTCATTGCCAAAGAGCTTGCTATCGCTTCCATTAATGGTTAACCAAACAGAAAGGTCATAGGTAGCACCTGTGCAGCACAGCGTGGCAATAACAACGCCAGGATTATTGACCTCGTCCTTCCACCTTACCTTAACCACCACGTCGTTCATGTCGTAATCTGCCATGTAAGAGTCTTCGAAGGCATAGCTGTAGATGGCAGGAGTCGGTTCAATCTCATCGTCATGCTCCTCTTCGCCTTCATCGCCACCCTTCTTCTTGAAGCCGGGCGTACAGCCGCTGACTCCCTTCTCAAAGTCTTCGCTGGCAGGAATAACCTCATCGTCACCCTCCTGAACGATAGTTACATTACCGTTACCGGTAGCATTCTGTACATTCTTGAACTTAGCTTCAGCTGATTCTCCACCCATGCCGTTACCACCGGGGGCGTTAGACCACACACTGGCACAGACATAGATGTTGTTGGCAAAGTAACCGCCTTGCTCAGGATGATCCTGCTCCCAGTTCAGAAAAGTAATCAGACGCGTAGAGAGTACGCCGTAGCCGCCTTCAGCCGGACCACTCCAAGAGGTACCGTTATTGTAGAGCATGTCACACTTCACCAGTGCGCCTGCTGCCAGACCAACATAAGTAGGATCGCTGGTACCGTCATCACTGCTGCTGAAGGTCAGCTCGCCGTCGACGATAATCGACGAACCTCCGACGCCCTCGTAGTTACGGGCACGCATGTCGCCTGAGCAGTACCACTGACACTCGTTATAGATACGCAGGTTAGCTGAGCTGCCAGTCTCGCCAATCTTCACCAGCGAATGGTTATAGTAGCGGCTATTGCCAGCTCCGCCGTCCATGACGGCAGCCTGAAGCGTACCATAGTTATAGAAGTTACCGCCGTTATTGTTGAACTTGCCCACATTAATCGTGCCGCCGTTGTAGCTGTTGAGCTCGCTGCTCGTACCGTTGCAGAACTCGATAGCGCCTTCGCCAGTAATCGAGCCACCGCTGAGCACTACAAGCTGAGCTTCGTTGACACTGCTCAGCGTCTTGCCTGAAGAGATGTTGATGGTACCGCCATTGGCAACAATCACCCTACCGAGACCACCAATGCGCTGGTCCTCTGTCAAGTTCCAAGTGCCAGTAACAACAATAGTACGCTCTGCGTTTGTTGCTTCGCCACCGTCTGTCAAGCCCTCAGAACCTGCCACATTAATACCACCATTCCATGTACCAGTGATCTTAAAGTTGCGGACGAAGGTCTCGTCAGCAACCCATGTACGATCAGTGGCTGGGGTATACGTATACCAATCACTGCGGTTTGTTTTGTCCAGTTTGTCTTTCAATACAAGGATTGCCTCTGCCTGAGTAGAAACTCCATATTTACTATAGTTGCTATTGATATAAGGCAGACACCATTCCGTCCAGAATGCCTTATTTTCATCAGAAGTATAACCATTTCCAGAAGCATCTCCATACTGGTAGTTATATCTCAAAGTATTGGTTGCATCAGTCCATTCAAAAGTGGCAGCAGTTCCTTCCTTCCAATAGCCATTATCGTAGTTATCCCACGTATTGTCGCTGGTGGGTTCCTTTGCAGTTGCTAGATATTCGGTCACCCACGCTGCATCGTAGGGAGCGTCAATGTCAGACACCTCTGGTGCCGTAAAGCTTCGTGTAAGAGTAAAGTTGCTGGAGTTGGCCATAGCGGTGCCAAAGACAGTATTGGCAGACTTGCCATTGATAGTAACGTACTTTGAAACGCTGTGATTGTTGCTGTCCATAATGGTCACATACAGCTGTGTCAGGTGTGAAGGCACCGACAGACTAAGGTCTGACACCGTGGCGTCCGTCACCTTCTTCTTCGTGTAGTAGACGGCATCCTTGTTATCAAAGGGGCTCTTGTCAAAAACAAAGAGGGTGTACTCCTTGCCCGTTCCCATGTTGACGGTAACGTTAGCCGTTACTTCCTGGGTCATTTTCCAGTCCTGATTGGGGTCAATCGTTACCCCGAGGACGCTCTCGGCATGCTTTACGGCATCGGCATCAGTGAACAGATTGTCCTTCGAGCAC
>JAEEGL013605628.1_pt1 | contig 11264 bp, 5 predicted proteins | sample 9134231 | NCBI WGS metagenome assembly JAEEGL01 (sample SAMN16246548, study PRJNA631951) | gut metagenome | biome: gut microbiome; feature: rumen; material: fiber-attached | host: Bos | place: Iran: Karaj | collected 2018-10
GGGCGACAACGCCCCTGACGTGGCCATCATAGAAATCGGCGGAACCGTCGGCGACATAGAAGGCCTGCCGTTCTTGGAGGCCATTCGCCAGCTTCGTTCGGAACTCGGACGTGACAACTGCCTCAACATCCATCTGACGCTCGTTCCCTATCTGCGCAGTGCCGGAGAGCTCAAGACGAAGCCTACGCAGCACAGCGTGAAGGAACTTCTCTCCATCGGCATACAGCCCGACATCATCCTATGCAGATGCGAGCAGAACATCCCCCAGGATCTGCGCAAGAAGATAGCCCTCTTCTGCAACGTCGATCAGGACGCCGTCTTCACTTCAGTAAACGTGAAGAACATCTACGAAGTGCCCCTGCGCTTTTATGAGGAGGGCTTTGATCAGAAAGTCGCCATCATGCTTCGCTTGCCGGCCAGAAACGCCCGCCTCGAGGCTTGGAAAAAGCTCGTTCATGATTGCGACAATCCTCAAGGCAACGTCACGATCGCCATTGTCGGCAAATACGTTGACCTCAAAGAGGCGTACAAAAGCCTTCATGAGGCTCTCATGCACGGCGGCGTGGCGAACAGACTCGCCGTTGACCTTCGCTACGTGAATTCCGAAAACGTTACGGATGAGAATGCGGCCGAGACTTTTGCCGGTTGCGACGGCATCCTCGTGCCCGGCGGTTTCGGTTATCGCGGTGTCGAGGGGAAAATCGCATCCATCCGCTATGCCCGCGAATCAAAGATTCCCTTCTTCGGCATATGCCTCGGCATGCAGTGCGCCGTCATAGAATTCGCCCGCCATGTAGCGGGGCTCGCCGACGCCAATTCGGAAGAATTCGCCCCCCAGTGCCCTCATAACGTCATTTACCTGATGACGGAGTGGTATGATTTCCGTACAAAGAAAGTCGAGCGCCGGGACAAGGCGAGCGACATGGGCGGAACCATGCGCCTTGGCTCCTATCCGTGCAAAATCATATCCGGCACAAGGGCTAACGAAGCTTACGGGCAGGCGCAAGTCGAGGAAAGACATCGCCACCGCTATGAATTCAACAATGAATTTCGTGATCTTCTCGCGGAAAAGGGTCTCGTGTTCAGCGGAACATCCCCCGATGATTCCCTTGTAGAGATAATGGAACTCGCCGACCATCCATGGTTTTTGGGCTGTCAGTTTCATCCCGAGTTCAAATCTCGTCCGATGGCGGCCCATCCCCTTTTTCGGGAGTTTATCAAGGCCGCGAAAGAGCGGCATGGCCTTATGCCAAAGAAGTAAGTCATGCGTTTTTCAATCAACTTTTGAAGGCATACGGGCCCTGGCATCCGCATAACGGTCTCAAGCTGTTTTTCTAACGGGAAGTGCTTCCGCTATGGCAATGGAACTTCGGCAACAGCTGAAAATGCAGCAGCAGCTCGTCATGACGCCCCAGTTGCGTCAGGCGATAAAGCTTTTGCAGCTTTCTCGGCTTGAGCTTACGGAAACGGTTCAGAAGGAGCTCCTTGAGAATCCATTTCTTGAGGATTCTCCCGCCGATTCCGCATCGGAAGATTTCTCCGATGCCGACAAAGCCCGCAACTTAAACGAGGCCCTTCCCGTCAAAACGCACGAATCTTCCGAAGACAAGGTTTACGACGGAGAAGTTGCGCGGGAGGCCTCATGGGAGGATTATCTCGGCGAATTTTCAAGCACTTCGCGTCAGGCTCAACAGCACGAGCACGAGATCCCCGAAGAAATCTCTCCATTGGAGGCCAGATACGTCGCGAAGCCAACGTTGAGCGGCCATCTGTTGTGGCAGCTGCATCTTTCGACCATGACCGACCGCCAGAAAACGATAGGGGAGGAGATAATCGGCAACCTTGACCCGGCGGGTTACCTTCAGGCAGATTTGTCCGAAATCGCCGGGCAGTTGCAAGCGACGCAGGATGAGGTTGCCGAAGTTCTTGCGCGGGTGCAGGAATTCGACCCCGTGGGTGTTGCGGCAAGAGACGGTCGGGAATGCCTTTTGATTCAGATGCGCCAGCTTCATTATGATCGTGATCCCGTTCTGCTGGATATTGTCTCCAATCATCTTGAAGACATTGAAGCCCATCGGTACAAGCCGCTCCTTCACAAATACAAAATCGACATGGAAGACCTGAATGAATATATAGACGTCATTCACAGTCTTGATCCTCTGCCGGCTTCGGATTTCGGCGACGGTGAACCGCATTACATAAGTCCCGACGTCTATATCTACAAGCTGGATGATGAGTTCGTCATCATTCTGAATGACGAAGGTCTTCCACAGCTTCATCTTTCTTCTCTTTCACAGATGGACTTGAATAATGTCTCGGAAAAAGAAAGGGAATACTGCACGGAAAAAATCCGTTCTGCCTCATGGCTTATTAAAAGCCTTTATCAGCGACAAAGGACTCTCTACAAGGTTACAGAGAGCATCGTGAGGCATCAGCGCGCTTTTTTTGAAGAAGGCGTGACGAAGCTCGCCCCGCTGATTCTGAAAGACATTGCCGATGACATAGACATGCACGAATCGACCGTAAGCCGCATAACGACGAACAAATACGCATCCACTCCCTACGGTGTTTTCGAACTCAAGTTTTTCTTCAACAGCGGTCTTGTACTTGCAGACGGTTCGCAGGTGGGATCGGAAAGCGTCAAGGCGCTCGTAAAGAAATTCATTTCGGAAGAAGATCCGAAGAATCCCTTGAGTGATGAACGCATAGGCGAGATGCTCAAAGAGCAGCTTGACGTAACCATCGCCCGTCGAACTGTTGCCAAGTACCGCACGCAAATGGACATCCCTTCCTCATCGAGAAGAAAGAAACGGTGATGACCTGTGAACAATACGAAAGCTCAGCGAACTTCCCCTGTAGCGTGTTCCGCCTGCATAGTGACAGGTCTTTCCGGGGCGGGCAAAAGCACGGCTTTGAGGGTGTTCGAGGATCTTCGTTTTTTCACTGTGGACGGTTTGCCGGCAAGTCTGGCACCGGAAATGGTCGCCATGATGGATCGTCCTTCAATGGCCCACTTTCGCGGTATCGCCCTCGGAATGGACATACGGCAGACGAACTTTTTGGATGAGGTGACGGCCGCCCTGGATGTCTTCAAAGCCAAGGGCATAGATTGTCAGCTGATTTTTCTTCAGGCCGAGGACCAAGTCCTGATACGCCGATATGCGGCGACCCGCAGGCCCCATCCTCTTGAAAGCGAAGGGCTTGGGCTTGAGGCTGCGATCGCCGCTGAAAGGGATCGTCTCGCGCCCCTGCGTGATCTCGCAGATCTCGTCATAGACACGACACGTTTTTCCATACATGATTTGCGGCGTTCCATCCAGAAACGATGGAACAGCCGTAAAGGCAAGTTGCGCACTATACGCGTCAACGTCATATCGTTCGGCTTCAAATACGGGGCGCCGCGAGAAGCGGACATGGTTTTCGACTTGCGCTTTTTGCCGAACCCGTATTTCGTTGAAGAACTCCGCCCCTTGAGCGGTTGCGACAAGGCCGTGGCGGACTATGTTTTTTCAAACCCCGTTTCCATCGAATTTCGCAATAAGCTTTTCAACCTGCTGTTTTTCATTTTGCCCATGATGGAATCGGAAGGGCGGTACAGGGTATCCATCGCAGTCGGTTGCACCGGAGGTCGGCACCGCTCCGTGGCATTTGCCGAAGAGTTGGCCCAGGCCTTGAAACAGGCCGACTATCCGACTTCTCTCTCGCACCGGCATATTGACCTTGGTTGACATTGCGGATTTCGTCCGTTTCCCCGCAGAGTGCGGCTTGGATTTCCGCATGGGGAAGCGGGGAGAGGTCTTTTTTCCTGAAATCGACAGGCGTGGTGAGACACTGGGCCGATGTTTTTGCAATCTCCCTCGATTTGGTATTTCGATGCGGTGTCCTCGTGCCTGGATGTCGCAAGGCTCCTTGTTCGCGATGGCAGGCTTTCCGTATGGGACAGCGCGATAGCGGCAAGCCAGACATCCGGCAGGGGGCAGATGCGCCGCACGTGGATATCCCCCAGGGGGAATATATACGCCTCGTTGCGGCTTCCCATGAGCCATCCTTTTGATACTTCGGCGGCGGCACCGGCCGTGGGCCTGCTTTTGACAAAAGCGCTCCGGCAGACTGGGTATCCTGTTTTGTTGAAGTGGCCGAACGATGTCGTTCTCAAGACGGACGGCTCTGTTTTCAAGGTCGGGGGAATCCTCCTTGAAGAACGTAGCGGGGTTCTCATCGCAGGGATCGGCATAAACGTCCAGAGCGCTCCTCCTGCCGACTTGTTGAGAAGGGAAGCGGCGATGCCTGCGGCATCTCTGGCGTCCTCTTCCGCTTTGAGGCCAAGAGCATGCCCGAAGCCGTGTGAGCTTTGGCGGATGCTTGTCATGCGCATGTTTTCGGAATATAATGACGCAAAGACTGAATTCAATTCGGCATGGAGGCGTGAGGCCGAAGCCATCCTGCTTTGGCGCCATGAACATGTCGAAGTGCGGGATGGAAGCAATACTGTATGCGGCGTGCTTGAAGGCCTCGGATCCGACGGCGGCCTGCTGTTAAGGCATGACGGTCTGAACGAAGAGTTTTTCGGTGGGGATCTTCACCCCGGCGTACGATTTTAACCAATGAGGCGTTGTCGAATGGGCAATAAAACATTTGCTGAGGTGCAGGAATTCCTGAAGGGAAAAGTCATCCTCGTGGCGAACCGGGGCATACCGGCCAGGCGCATCTGCCGCTCAATCAGAGAGCGTTTTGAGGCCATTCCCGCGATGACCGCCACCGACATCGACAAGACCGCCCCGGCCGCTTCTGCCGCACAGGAACTCATCCTGCTCGGCAATGAAGTCCGTTCCTACCTTGATATAGACGCCATCATAAGCAAGGCGAAACACCGCGGCGTGGTCGGCATCCATCCCGGTTGGGGATTCGCTTCTGAAGACACGCGCTTTCCCCAGCGTTGCAAGGAGGCCGGCATAACCTTCATCGGGGCTTCCGCCGAGGCCATGAACCTGCTCGGCAACAAAGTTCAGGCGCGAAATGTGGCCCGCAAACTCGGCATTCCCGTCGTGCCCGGTTCGGACGGCGCCGTGGATGTCGAAACCGCGCGTGAGATGATCAAGAAAATTGGGCTCCCCATCATGCTCAAGGCAGAAGGCGGGGGCGGGGGCCGAGGCATCTTCGCGGTTCACACCGAGGCGGAGCTTGAAGACGCCTTTTTCAAGGCATCGTCGATGGCGCAGGCTTCTTTCGGCAATCCGCGCCTTTTCGTCGAAAAGCTTCTTGACAACGTTCGTCACATTGAAATTCAGGTCATCGCCGATAGTTACGGCAACGCCTTCGCCTTTGATGAGCGCGACTGCACCGTGCAGCGCAATCATCAGAAGCTCATGGAGATAACGCCGAGTCCGTGGCCCGGCGTAACCAGGGAGCTTCGCGAACGTCTCAAGGACTATGCCTGCCGTCTCATCAAGGCCGTTGGGTATTCCTCGCTTGCCACCGTCGAATTTCTCGTCACCTCTGACGGCACCCCCTATCTCATTGAAGTCAATACGCGTCTTCAGGTTGAGCATGGCATCACCGAATGCCGGTACGGCATAGACCTCGTGGAGGAACAGATAGCGATCGCTTTCGGCGCTGAACTTCGTTACAAGGCTGAAAACCTTCGTCCTTCGTACTGCGCCATGCAGGTCCGCATCAACTGCGAGAATCCCCAAGAAAATTTCGCACCCAATTCAGGGCTAATTTCACGCTATGTATCCCCCGGCGGCTTCGGCGTGCGCCTTGATTCAAACATTTGCGCCGGCTATGAGTTTCCCTCGAATTACGATTCCGCAGGTTCGCTTCTGATAACCTATGCGCGCGACTGGCCCAAGGTGCTCGGCACCATGCAGCGCGCCCTTGAGGAATACGTGATAGCCGGCGTCAAGACGACCATCCCCTTTTATAAGAAGGTCATAGCGAACAAAAGTTTCCAGGAAGGCAACTTCACGACGTCCTTCATCCTTGATCACCCCGAGCTGATGCAATACACGGACCTCGCGCCGGAAGCGGAGCGCCTTGCCCTTCTCGTCGCGGAGATTTCGGCCAAGGGGTACAACCCCTACGTTCAGCGCGGGGAATACCGTTCCATAACGACACCGAAGCTCGGGCACTTTGCACCTGTTCTTCCCGTCATCGACCGGAAAACCCTGAAACAGCCGTCTCCTTATCCCCATGGGGATCGTCTGGCCACATTGGATTATATCCGTGATTCCGGCTACGTCCATTTCTGCGACACGACCCCCCGCGACATGACGCAGTCAGACACGAGCAATCGTTTGAGACTTGCGGAGGATCGGCTTATCGGGCCCTATCTTGATAACGCAGGCTATTTTTCGATAGAAAATGGCGGCGGGGCGCATTTTCATGTGGCCATGCTCGCGAACATGACCTATCCGTTCTCGGAAGCGGCCGAATGGAACAATTTCGCGCCCAAAACGCTCAAGCAGCTCCTGGTGCGCTCGACCAACGTTCTCGGCTATTCGCCGCAACCCTCCAACCTGATGCGTATCACCGGCGAAATGATATGCGATCATTACCAGGTCGTGCGCTGTTTCGATTTCCTCAATCACATTGAAAACATGCGCCCGATTGCGGAGGTCGTGCTCTCCCGCAGGGACGTCATCTTGCAGCCCGCTATTTCCCTTTCATGGGCGAAGGGCTTGGATGTTGAACACTATTGCGGCGTCACCGAGGCCATTGTCCGCATGACGGCTGACATTATGGGCGTTGAACCGCGCGAAGCGTCGCGCCACATAATCCTCGGACTCAAGGACATGGCCGGCGTATGCCCGCCGCGCTTCATGGATGCGCTCGTATCAGCCCTGCGCAAGGCATGGCCGGAACTTGTCCTGCATTATCACCGCCATGTGACCGACGGACTTTTCATTCCGGCTTGCGGTGCCGCTGCGAAGGCCGGCGCCCACATTCTTGACGTGGGCCTTGGTTCTTCCGTGCGTTCCTACGGGCAGGGGGACGTGCTGGCGACAGTCGCCTATCTTGAAGATGAGCTCGGCCTTGAATGCCGCCTCAACAAGGGCGCCATTCGAGACGCCAATTTCGTCTGCAAGCAGATTATGCCGTATTACGACCGTTACTGCTCGACGTATTTCCATGGGGTCGACTACGATGCGACCCGTCATGCCATGCCCGGCGGCGCCACCTCGTCTTCGCAGGAAGGCGCTCTCAAGCAGGGATACATACATCTCTTGCCCTACATGCTGAAGTTCTTGGAAGGCACCCGTCAGATAGTGCGCTACCATGACGTGACGCCCGGTTCTCAAATAACGTGGAACACCGCTTTTCTGGCCGTGACCGGCGCTTTCAAACGCGGGGGTGAAGACGAGGTCCGTTACCTGCTTGAAGTGCTCGGTCATGTCACCAAAACTCCGGAGTCGGATCTTTCTGCGGAAATGCGTAACGCGCGGCTTGCCCTCTATAAGGATTGCAATGACGCTTTCCGCAATTTGCTGTTGGGCAAATTCGGTCGGCTGCCCCTCGGTTTCCCCGCAGACTGGGTTTACGAAAGCGCTTTCGGCAAGGATTGGAAAAATGCTGTCGCAGGCAGAACTGAACAATCGCCCCTGCTGACCCTGAAAGATGTGAACATCCCTGCTGAAAAGAAAGCCTGCACGGATCTTATCAAGCGTGAGCCGACGGATGAAGAATTCGTCATGTATCTGAATCATCCGGCAGATGCCCTGAAGACGATACAGTTCAAGGCGAAATACGGCGATCCCAACTGTCTGCCGCTTGATGTCTGGTTTGAAGGCCTGAAGGTCGGGGACGAACTCAACTTCTATGACAGCAAGGGCAAGCCTCATCATCTGGTTCTGTTGCGCATCCAGCAGCCCAATGATGCCGGCGTGTCGATTTGCAGGTATACTTTGGATTCGGAGTTCATGAGTTGCGAGGTGCAGGTCTGCGCTCCTTCAGGTCTGAAAGCCAAGGGTGTTCCCATGGCCGACCCTGCGAATGACTATCATCTCGGCGCTCCGAGCAACGGCGATCTTTGGGTCATGTATGTTCATCCGGGCGACATAGTAAAAGCAGGGGAGGAAATCTTCAATATTTCCATCATGAAGCAGGAAAAGGCGGTTCTCGCCAAGGTGGACGGCATCGTCAAACGGGTCCTGAAGACGGCCGACTTCAAGGAAAACAAGAAGATGGTTCCCGTACAGGAAGGGGAACTGATTGTGGAACTGGGGCCTGTTCCCCGCATATGCCCCAATGAGGCATGTGCGCAGCCGCTTCTCGGTGACGGCATTCATTTTTGCCCGCACTGCGGAACCAAGCTGGATTAGTATTCTTGCAAGCTCTCACGGTGTTGCGGTATAGAGATAACAGACATTTTTATCGCCCCCTAGTTTAACCGGAGGTTATCATGGCTAAAAAAAGCCAGACGGAAGAATCTTCTCAGGCAAAAGTCGCGAATGAATCCGTGGAAACGATTCGTAAGAAACTTGTGCTCACAGGTGCCGACATTGCCAAGATCGGACCTGACGCGGAAATGATTGTCGGCGGTAAAAACTACAACACCGCGCTGATCAGCCAGATTGAAGGCATACAGGCACCGCATTTCCGCGCGATCTCATCCTTGGCTTTCCATCGTATTCTTGATGAAACCAAGGTGAACGGCCGTATTCTCCGTTCTGTCGTCGACAAGGAATACAGCCGGATAGATTGGAACGACCCCGAGATAAACCAGGATCCGGATTTCCTTCAGAAACTGGTGCGCCAGCTGGGCAAGCAAAGCCATGACGCTGCGCAGGCCGAGGGCGGGGATCAATCCCGCACGAAACTGCGGACATTCATCAACAACGTTGTCGAGGGCTTCGCGACCTCCCCCGAAGGCATCGACCAGCTTCGCAAGCGTTCCGTCATGGTGCAGGCGGCGATACTTTCCGTTGAGATACCGGCCGATATCGACGCCGCCATCCGCGGTGCCTATAAGGAGATCTGCACCGAGAACGGTGACGACATGACCCCTGTCGCCGTCCGTTCTTCCGCGGCGGGCGAGGATTCCCGCAAGAAGGCCTTCGCCGGTCTTCAGGATACGTTCCTGAACATGGTCGGTCCCGATAATGTCGTGGCGGCCTATCATTGGGACTGCGCCTCCGCCTATAACCTGCGTTCCATGACATATCGCCGTGAAGCCATCCTTGATGCACTGGCCAAGGCTGAGGAAACGGGTGACGAGTCCATCGCCGATAATGCGAAGGCCGACTGGGCGATAGAGCATACATCCCTTTCCGTCTGCATGATGCAGATGGTTAATCCTGCGGTTTCCGGTACCGCTTTTGCTGCTGATACCGCCACCGGTTGCCGGGGGACCGATCGCAAGGATCTCGTCAGCATCGATACGAGCTACGGCCTCGGCGAAGCGGTCGTCGGCGGTAAGGTCACGCCTGATAAATTGTATGTCTTCCAGCGTGATGACGGCAGTGAAGTCGTCATCCGCCAGATGGGCTGCAAGGACATGAAGATCGTCTATGACGAGAAGGGCGGAACCCGTGAAGTTAAGGTACCGGAGCTTGAAGCCTACCGCTGGGCTCTCTCCTTGAGTCAAGCGGAGAAGGTCGCCAAAGGCGTTCGCGCAATCAGCAAGGCATACGGCGGCATCATCATGGATACCGAATTTTGCTTTGATGCGAACGACAAGCTTTGGTTTGTTCAGGCCAGACCTGAAACCCGCTGGAACGAGGAACTCGAAAAACACCCGGCGACCATTTTCATGCGTCGTCGCGAAGTCGACGACGCGGCCGTGAGAGATGCCGATGTCATTGTCGAAGGCAACGGCGCATCCCGTGGCGCAGGGCAGGGCACGGTTCGTTTCCTCCGCTCCGCGCTTGAGCTGAACAAGGTTTCCAAAGGCGACATACTCGCCGCCGAACGCACCGACCCCGATATGGTTCCGGGCATGCGCGTCGCCTCGGCCATCATGGCCGACGTGGGCGGCGATACGAGCCATGCGGCCATCACCTCGCGTGAGCTCGGCATAGCAGCCGTCATCGGCATTCAGCACCTTGACGTTCTTCGCGCTCTCGACGGTTGCGAAGTTACCGTCGACGGCACCCGCGGTCGCGTCTACCGCGGTCTGCTTCCCCTTCATGAAGTCGGCGGTGAGATCGATGTCGCCAAACTGCCCCAGACGAAGACCAAGGTCGGCCTTATCCTGGCTGATGTGGGACAGGCTCTTTTCCTTTCCCGCCTGCGCAACTTCCCTCAATTCGAGGTCGGTCTGTTGCGAGCCGAATTCATGCTCGGCAACATCGCCGTTCATCCGCAAGCTCTTGAAGCGGTTGACAGCGGTGAGATTGACGGCATCGTCGAGGAGAAGCTTAATGAACTTCAGAACCGCCTGTCAAAGGTTCTGCGTGAGCAGATGGCAGTCGGGCTTATCAATTTCAACTTCAATCTCCGTGAGTACGTCGGCGAAGTGACCGGGCTGACTGCCGAGCTTGAAAAGCTGGCCGATCAGGACACGAACCAGAATGCCGAGGAAATACTTCTTCAGCATCGAAAGATGCGCGAGATCGATCACAAGATTGACCATCATCTTGAGCTGGCATCCCGGAGCATTGAGATCCTCAAGACGACAAACGTGCTTTCGGACCATGTCCGCATCATCATGGGATATGATGAGGAGCTGAACGCGCTTTCCCCGTCCGACCCCGAATCCCCGAAACGTGCCGCCGAGATCGAGGCAACGATTGAGGATCACGTCCAGCGCATCAAGGATCTGCCTTTCGTCACCAAGATTCTCGCCGACATCGACCGTCTGCGCGAGGAAGTCGCCCTGCGCACCGGCATCAAGAAGGAGATGGACGATCTCAACAACCTTGTGAACCGCATCCGCGACATCATCAAGTCGCGCGGTTTCCGTACCGGCAAGGAGCACTACGTCCAGACACTCGCCCAGAATCTTGCCCTGTTCGCCATGGCCTTCTACGGCAAGCCGATCACCTACCGCACCACTGACTTCAAGAGCAACGAGTACTGCAACCTCATCGGCGGCAATCTCTTCGAGCATACGGAATCCAACCCCATGCTGGGCTACCGCGGTGTCTCGCGCAACATACTCGACTGGGAACTTGAGGCATTCAAGCTGGCGCGCGGTGTCTACGGCTGCACGAACCTGCGTCTGATGCTTCCCTTCGTCCGCACGCTTGAGGAGGCTCGATCGATGCGTACCTACCTTGAGCAGGTTCACCGGCTCAAGAGCGGTCAGGATGGCCTCAAGATCA
>JAEEGL014138875.1_pt1 | contig 11264 bp, 7 predicted proteins | sample 9134231 | NCBI WGS metagenome assembly JAEEGL01 (sample SAMN16246548, study PRJNA631951) | gut metagenome | biome: gut microbiome; feature: rumen; material: fiber-attached | host: Bos | place: Iran: Karaj | collected 2018-10
GTGGTGTCGAGGGTATCGCGCCAGGCAAGACCAAGACAGCACTTGTCAATCGGCTCCTTCAGGCCGAACAGGCGGTACTCCGCCTCCTTCATCGGCGCAATCGTCCAATTATTAACCAGTTCCGTCGGTGCGCGCTTCGCGACACGGCCCGTGGGGCTGAAGGAGGCCCCCAGCTTGAACACATCCTTTGGATAGGGCGACAGAAGGTCGGCGTACCAGATGTACTTGCCATCGCCCGTATGCTCGCTGATGAGATAGAAGGCCTGACGATGGGCTGTGCCGAATATCTCGCTTCGTCCGCTGCCGTCCCACTGAGTCTCCATAAAGCGCAGCGCGTTCGCTAGCGCACCATCGGGGTTGTAGGTCATCTCGGAGAGCGCGGAAAACTGCGCCGTCGGATTGATGGCGCCCGAGACAAACCACGAGACGATGCCGCGCTCGCCCTCAATCCACCCATCGGGGTTGTTCGAGTTGGCGAAGTCCGCCTCGGCACGGTGAATCGCATCCGCCCAGACAGGTGCGGGATAGTCGCGATTGAAGTAGCGCCCCAGCACATAGAGCGAGATGCTTGCCCACTGGCCATGGCGCGAGCTGGTGAAACGGACGCTCCCCGCAGGACGCGTCCAGCGGATATGATGCTTCCACTGGCGCACAAAGCCGTTGGTGACCTTGAGCCGCTCTTCATCGGTGAAGACGGGATGTTCCTCCACAAGGTCCCAGAGAAGCATCATCTGGCTGGCGCAATAGTGGTAGGGCCCAGCCAGCGGGTCGTCGGGCAGCTCGATGCTCTCAGGATTGTATTTTTGAAACTCCTTCTTCGCCTTTGCATCGGGGAAGGCAAGTCGCAGGAACTCCTTGGCGTAGAATGCATTGCCAGTCTGGTAGAAAAGGGCGAGCATACCCGAAAGATAGTTCCAGCCGTAGTATCCCCCTGCGCCGACAAGATAGTAGTGGTCGGCATCATACGCATCAAAAGGCTCCTTGTAGCCAGGCACCTTCAGTTTCATCAGATGTCCCACGTCTGGCGGCTCCTGCGCCAACAATTCCGCTGCCTCGACAGCCCCCTTCTCGTCGCTTCCGCCACAGAGGATGACATTGAATCCACCGCCCGTGAGGTTGTGGATGCTCCTCAGTTCATAGCCGCCCTGCCCTGGATAGACGTGGTCCGTGTAGCAGAATCCACGACGGTACAAGTGGTTGATGAATGGGTTGTTGATGCGGTTGCCGATGGCGATGACATGCTTCTTCAGAGGCAGCTTGACACTTGCCGCATCAACCACCGCCGCACCAAACTTTGCAGCCAGCTTGGCCACAGCATCCTTGAGAGCAGGAGAATCGCCAGGCACGATGATTGCCTCCGCCAGAGGCGTTGCCAGATGAAGCTCCTTGAGCGTTGTCAGCTCGACAGGCTCCAGCCGCCCTTCCTGCTTTGCAGGTTCCGTTTTCACCTGCGACAAGTCAAGCGAATGGACTTTGAATTCTGGTTTCCCTTGATAGGTTCCGTAGATGAAAAACATCCCTTTTTTGCAACCTTCTGGCACTGTGACACCAAGGAGATATTTGACGGGCGTTTTGCTTTCGCCCTCAAACCGCTTCACCGTTGTCTTGCTGTCGCATTTGGCGACCATCTGCGCAGCATCGAGGCTACCCGACACCTCGATGGCAAACTCATACTTGCCTGCTTCATCCACCTCAAATTCGCGCATGACACCCCATTCGTTGACCTCGCTCTGGTCGGCGATGCGCAATACACCGCCATCAACCTGCGCCACGCCTGGCCCCTTCCCATAACGCTTCCATCCCTTAGGGAAACCATCAACCTCTGCTTCAAACGTCATCCTCCCCGCTGATGCCATACATCCCGCCAATACGACCATCCAGAACAATAAGGTATGTGATTTCATGCGTCAATTATCAGTGGCTAGTGGCTAGTGGCTAGTGGCTAGTGGCTAGTGGCTAGTGGCTAGTGGCTAGTGGCTATGATGCTAATTTCTAATTTCTAATTTCTAATTGCTAATTGCTAATTTCTAATTTCTAATTGCTAATTGCTAATTCAACAATCTGGTGGCCGCTTGAAACAGGCTTCTCATCGTGGCCGGGCAGTGCAAGGATGGCCTGGATGCCCTCGGGCAAATCAAGGTCAAAAAGAATCGTATCGTATGCGGTTTTGCGCCATGCGACTGCAACAGGGCCGAACGGGGTCTGCGTGGAGGCCTTGACCCACTCAAGCTGTTCAGGTATTGCGGGGGCGATCCGCAGGGTTTTCCAACCTGGCTTGTCCAGTTCAGGCGACAGCCCCGCCAAATGGCGGAACATCCACCACACAATAGCCCCGAACATAATGTGGCAGTGGGACTTGTCGCTTCCCCAGCTTTCACGCAGGGCGGTCGCGCCATCGTCCACCCACGCACCCCATCCAGGCACCTGTTTTTGGGTGACGACCTTCAACGCCGCATCCGCATAGCCATATTGTGACAGCACCATCGGGATGCATTTGGCGCCGACGATGCCGAAATACGCCTGGTAGTCATGTTGGCGAAGGGCCTCGTCAAGTTTTGCCACGACTTGCGGAATACGCGCTTTCGGGCACATTCCAAAATAGACGGGAAGCGCCTGCGCGGTGGGTTCACCCTTGCCGTAAACGCCCCCGCCATGATAGAAACGCTTGTCGAAAGCATGGGCTATGGATGTCGCAAGGCTACGATAGCGTCGCATCTCCTCACGGCGATGCAGGATTTTGGCGCAATCGGCGGCGACTGTCGCATGGGCATAGTAGAAGGCGGTCAGAACAAGGGCGTCATCTGCCCGTTCTTCGCGTATAAAATGGCTCCAGTCTCCCAGGCCGATGCGGAGAATGCGCTGCTCGGCAATGGTATCGTAGTATGCCAGAAGCCGCTGAAGATTGGGGTAGAACTGCCGTATGATGGCGACATCCCCCGTAAAGCGGTAGGCCGCCATCATGATGCCAGGCAGGACATAGTCGAAAAACGCACCATTCCCCCAGTTGTACCCCCAGCCACTGCTTGGGACGATGCCAGGAAGCTGCCCATTGATGCGCTGGCTGTCGGCAATGCTTTGCAGCCAGCCGACATAATTATCCGCCATGTCGAAGAGCGACAGGCCTGTTTCAACGGCGCAATGTGCGTCGCCAGTCCAGCCAAGCTTCTCACGGTGCGGGCAGTCGGTTGGGAAGCCAGGGAAGTTCGCAACGTAGGAGTTGACGGTGCATTCCAGAAGGCGGTTCAGTGTCGGGTCAGAGCACTCGAAATAGCCGATGCGCCTTGCAGCAGAAGAGATGCTTTCGCCCGTCAGGGAGACAAGCGATGCATTGCCAGTGATGCTGACGGCGACATAGCGGAAGCCATGGTAGGTGAACATGGGTGCCCAGGTTTCGCCATCGGCATCGCCTTTCAAGATATAGGTATCCGTCTGAAAACGCGCATCGTCGCAGTATATCCCGTTATGTCCGAAGAAGAGCGTTCCATCAGGGGTCAGTTCATCGGAAAACATCAACTTGACCTGTGCGCCAGCCTCGCCCTTGACCTGGATACGCGCCCGCCCTGCGATGATTTTGCCGACATCCCAGACGCCTTGCGTGCGGGTTTCTGTCATGGGAAGGGATTCAACAACCTGCACGGGGGGAAAGGTCTCCTCGGTCAGAACACCGCCAGGCCCAGGAACAACCCGTGCCACAGCCCATGCGGAATCATCGTATCCAGCCTGTGTCCATGCACCAAGATCCTTTCGCGCATCAACGATTTCGCCTGTCATCAGGCTGTCATAGACCAGCGAACCCTCTTTGGTGACACGCCAGGTGCTGTCGCTCTTGAGCAGGGTTCTCCGCCCCTGTCGAATCTCCAGCAGGAGCTTGGGATAGTCGCACCAGGAGGCCCTGTCGAAATGCCAGTGGTTGTGGTCACGATTGTCATACCATCCTTTTCCAAGCACGACGCCGATGGCGTTTTTGCCAGGTCGCAGATAGTCGCGGATATCGCAGGAGAGGTAGCGAGCGCGTTTGTCGAACTCCGTGGCCACTGGCGACAATTCGCGGCTTCCGACACGTTTTCCGTTGATAAAAAGCACACTATAGCCAAGTCCGCACCAATAGGCGACGACGGGCCCAGGTCGTCCATCAAACTGGAACTCCCTGCGGAAATAGGGAGCTGGCAGAGCCTTCACAAAAGCATTGATGTGGTTGTCACCAGCCCCAATCCAACGGGCACTCCATTGGCGAGTCTTTTCAAGGGAAATCATGGCCTCTTTCTCCTTTATGATGCATTGAAATTGCCTCTCCTGTCACGCCTTCTTCCAATCCGTGCGTTTGTGGCGTATGCAGTCGGCCAGTTCCACGGCGTCAAGCGACATCTCCAGGTCGTTGAACGCGGGGAAGCCGTTGCGCAGACGCTCGATGAAGGCCTGGTTTTCACCATAGTAGCCCGCCAGATAGACGTCGTGCCGATTGAACGGCGTCGGCATGGGGGCCTCGTCGCGCAGGTGGAAGCCCTGCTTGAAAACCTCGATGCAGCCAGGGACGTCGCTGCCACCGCCAGGCGTCACGGCGTGGGCGATGAGCGTCCAATGTCGTGTCGTCACCGTATATCGCTCGAAGAGCGCCCCTGTAGAAGGAATAAAAGAGACCACGCCAAAGACGCCGTTGTCGAACCGCGCGTTCATATAGATGTTGCAGGTCGGCTTCTCGCGCTGCAAGTCCTGATAGCAGAACTGCGCCTCCTGATAGGCCCCGCCCGCAAGATGGCGTATGGCATCAATCCCGTGGATGCTCGTTGTGGAGAAGTCCGCATCCATGCGCTCACTGCGGTAGAAGTCGCAGCGCACATGTTCAATTTGCTCGTGGCATTCATCGCGCACGATGCCCAGCATCTGTGCGAGAAGCGGCGAGTAACGCCGATTGAAGGCTACCATCGCTGGCGCCTTTCCGCGCTTTGCCGATTCAATCAGGTGCAGAATCTCCTCGCGATTGCGGCCTGGTGGCTTCTCCATCATCACAGGAATGCCCTCCGCCAGCACCTCGCCAGCCGTGCGGCTTGTGGCGGCGACGCCCGTCAGCACACAGATGCCGTCGGGCTTCTCCTTGGCCGCCATTTCGCGCCAGTCGCCGTAGAAGCGAGGGATGGCGAACTGCTCCGCGAAACTCCGCGCCTTCTCCACCTCCAAGTCGGCAACGGCCGCATACTCGACCTCTGGATTCTGCCAGCGCAGCAAGTTGTACGAGGGTCCATGCACTGCGCGGGCAAAATTGCCCGCGCCTATCACGCAAACTCTAACTTTTCCCATAATATGCTATATTTTGTTGGGTGCGCGCCACTACTGGTGCGCGCAACGCGCGCACATGGCCACCCCAGGGCACATGCACGCCACCCACGCCCTTTATTTCTTCGCAACTGCCTCGGACATCGCCTTGTTGCCAGCGGTGTTTGGGGAGGTGCCGTGGTTGCCAGCGGGGGTCATAGTCAGCCCCTTCTGGCACTCCTTGGGCAGGTTGTGGTAAACCAGCCACACACCGACGGGAGCGCAGGTGGTGTCATTGAAGCCCGTTGAGATGTAGGTGTCGCACTTGATGCGCTTGGCGAAGTGGACGTTGTCATAGTACTCCACCGCCTTGGCAATTGCCTCCTGCGCAGGGGTGAGCACCCCGTTCTTTGCAAAGTAGAAGGTGGGCCAGCCAGGCTTGTGCGGTGGCTTGGCGATGCTGCCCGTATGGTCGCTGACGGCGGGCACGCCTGCCACGCACATCGTCACATCGTGGTCAAGGGCAGCCGCCACAATCGACTGCGCGCCGCCCTGGCTGCCACCCGTGACAATCAGCCGCTTGCCATCCCATTCGGGCAGGGTCTTCACATAATCCAAAGCACGCATCACGCGCAGGTACATGTCGCGGAAATAGATGGTCTCGCGGTTGTTGCTGTTGCGTGTACGGTAGTCACTCAGCTCCCCCTTGTTGAGGTTTTCGTAATACTCGCCTGGCTGCCCGTTCAGGATGCCGTGCGCGTTCACATCGAAACGGATGACGCCAGACCAGTAGCTTTTGGCAGAGCTGCGCACGCCAGCTCCATGGTAGCTGACAATAACGGGGCAGCTCTTCGGGGTGGCTCCCTTCGGGATGGTCAAATACCCTGAAACGGGCATGCTCCCCGCGCAGTCAACCTTCACGTCGTAGGTGACAAACGCCTGGTTCAGAGAGGGCACCTCCTCGCGGTTCGCCTTCACGGGCACCGTATCCAGCAGGGTGCGCTGCGCCTTCCAGAACTCGTCGAAATCGGCGGGTTCCTTTGCCGCGCAGGTCAGTTCCTCGGGTGCGACAAGGGCTCCGACGCCATTGGAGGAACCGCGCTTGAGGTCGATGTTCTTACCTTCGGCGTCTTTCAGCCAGCAGTTCACATAGACCCAGCCCGCATAGTCCAGCTGGGCGTCAACCGTGAAAGGCTCGCCGTTCAGCAGCGCCTCGCCGTCAACATTGCGCACGCCGTCGTAGTACAACTTGTACTTGACCTTCACGCCTGTCACGGGTTTGCCGTCCTCCAGCGCCTGAATCGAAAAGGTAATCTTCTCGCCCTTTGCGTAGATGCCGCTCTCCTTGTCCGTCTTTCCCACAATCACAAAGTCCCCTGCAACCAGCCATGCGGCGCAAAGGACGAACGCCAAAGACAAATTCTTCAGTGACAAAACCATAATACCTCCTGGGGTGATTGATTGCTAGTATTTCGAGAGAAAAGCAATTAATGGCAAAAACGCCTGCACCCTATTGCAGGGCGCAGGCGTTTCATGCTGTCAGAAAAAACTCTAGTCGAGCTTGCAGCAGTCCATAGACATGAACTTCTTGGACATGAGCTCGCAGCCGCCTTCCTTGACGATACAGCCGCGCTCCCAGCGCAGGCCATAGCCGTCGCCCGTGAAGAAGGTGTCGATCTGGTAGGTCATGTTGGGCTGCAGCTTGTAGTTGCTGGTGGTCTCAATCCAGGGGCTCTCGGTTTCCATGATGCCCAGGCCGTGGACGGGGCCGTAGAGCATGTAGTCGCCCCAACCCTGGTCGATACCCCACTGGGTGTAGTCCTTGGCGATGCTGGCGGCGTCGGCGCCAGCCTTGATGAGCTTGATGGTGTACTTGTGGGCCTCCAGGCCGAACTTCACAAGAGCCAGCTGCTCCTTCGGGATGTTGCCGAACCAGACTGGCAGTCCGATGGAGGAGCTGTAACCATGCACGCGAGCACCGATGTTCAGCTGGATGATCTCGTTCTTCTTGAGTTTGGCGTAGGTGGGACGGCTGATGCCATTGCTGGTACGGTCGCCGCCGAAGCAGTAGAGGCTGTGCCCCTCGTAGTCGCCGCCGTTCGCGTAGATTTCACGCTGCGCAATGCCGAGCACCTGCAGTTCCGTCATGCCAGGCTTCATCTCGTTCAATATCGCCTGCACGGCCTTTTCGCAGACCTTGAAGGCAGCGCGATGGCAAGCCAGCTCGTTCTCGCTCTTGATCCAGCGAAGCGGACGGAACACATCATCCGCCACAACGACCTCGACACCTGGCAGCTGCGCCGCAACGGCGTCCAGGGTGGGCTTCGTCATGACAGCCGTGCCGACAAGACCCAGCTTCTTCAGCTTGCGCTTGCCCATGGAAACCTTTACCACGTCGCCGTAGGTGGCCAGCGGGATGCCTGGATAATCGGGTTCGGCGGACTCGCGGTAGTTCAGCATCATCATCACATCAGGCAGAACGTTGCGACCGCGCGCATACTTCTCGCTCTCGGGTCCAATCAGCAGAACGGGCTTGCCAACGGCAGGCACGAAAACACCAGCCTGCTCAAAGGTCGGCCAGTACTCGGTCAGGTAACGGATGTTCGCGAAGTCGCACTCCGTGCCATGAACCAGACATGCGTCCAGCCCTGCGGCCTTGATTCTCGCCTGGAACTTCGCTATGCGCTCAAAATACTCTTCTTTTGGAATGTTCGCCATCACTTTTCTCCTAGATTGATGATTGCACACTATAGAAAAACACTATGAAAAACACAAAATTTCATTAAATATATGCCATGAAAAGTAATAATCAAGAAGGTATTTGAAAATTATTGAGTTAATTGCAAAACTAGCGCGAAATGCGCTAGTTTTGCAATTACCTCTATTACCACCGTAAAGCGATTTATCGCATCTATCGCTACAAGCTCAGCAGGACTCTCAGCTCCCAGTGGGTATTCTTCCCTAGCTGTACGCTCCTGAGCACGACGCCAGGCGTCTGGGTGGCATATTCCGTGACCTGTTTTGAACGCCCGTAGGTATCGGGCTCCAGATAGCTCTTCGCCATTTTGTCGTTGATTTCCGCGCCAAAACGGCACTCTTTGGGCGGCATCTTCTTGAAGCCGCACAACAAGAGGTGTCCCTGCTCCAGCGACATGACCGCCACCCACTGCAAATTACCGCTCGTGCGGCGAGCATCCAGCTCCGCATAGCCCCGTTTCGTGAGGCCCCGCACCATGATATCCACATCCCCCGTCAGCAGCCCCTCTGCCTCAAGCAGCGACAGTACTTTCGCCTTCTCCAAAAGCCCGCGAACCTCCTGCGCAGAGACGGCTTTGGGCTGGCACGCCTCCAGTGCGCTCATCGGCATCACTGTAGGGTACATATACGCCACAGGGCGTTGCGGTGGCTTCACAGTCGGGCAGCCGCAAAGAAACAGGGCAGTAAGCAAAAGGGCTATGGGCTTTTTCATGGTTGGGGTCCTTCTGGTGGATGGAGGGCAAAGGACGGGGGAATACCCCCGCGCCCTCTACGCCAGCGTTTTGCCGTCGATGGTGCCGATGGAGACGTTGAACTCGCCCTTGTGGGCGACACGGTCGGCGCGACCGTCCTTGATCCAGACGACGGTGTCGGAAGCGCTGAGCATCTTCATGTCGTGGGTTGCGGTGATGATGGTGATGCCGAAGCGCTCCTTCATCTCGCCGAGAAGCGCAATGATCTCCTCGCCAGTCTTCAGGTCTAGGTTGCCAGTGGGTTCGTCGGCAAGGATGATGGAGGGCTTGTTGACTAGTGCGCGCGCGATGGCGATGCGCTGCTGCTGGCCGCCAGACACCTGGCTGGGCAGATGGGTGAGACGATGGCCGAGCCCAACGACCTTCAGGATTTCGGCGGCCTGCTCGCGGGCATCCTCGGGCTTCTCACCTGCGAAAATGCGCGGAAGGGCGACATTCTCCAGAGCGGTCATCGTCTGTATCAGATTGAACTGCTGGAAGATGTAGCCCATCTTGTGGCAGCGTATCCAGGCGAGCTGCTTCTGGTTGAGTGTCTGGAGGTTGTAGCCATCCACCATCACATGGCCCTCTGTGGGCCTGTCAAGGGCCCCGACCATGTTGAAGAAGGTGGATTTGCCCGAGCCCGACGGTCCCAAAATAGAGAGATATTCGCCGCGCTTCACCTCCACGGAGATGCCGCGCAAGGCATAGACCTTCTCCACTGCCCCCAGCACATAGACCTTGGTGATATTGTGCGTGCGGATGATGATGTCATCCTTCTGTGTATTCTGTTCGCTCATTCTTCCACCCTCATAGCGTCAACGGGCTGTTTTTTAGCCGCCATGTAGGCGGGCAGGATGGCGGCGACGATGGAAAGCATCGTGCCGACCAGGAAGGAGACCAGCAGGGCCAGGCAGGCACTGCCGTATGCAAGGTTCGGAAAGACATACCGCCCGTAGTTGGAGAGCGCGGCGGCAAGCGCCACCACCAGCCCGATGACACACCCAAGTGCAGTGCCTGCAACGCCTTGCAGCGATGATTCAATGAAGTAGGAACGGATGATGAACCCGTCCAGCGCACCCAGGCACTTCAGTGTTCCAATCTCCTTGATGCGCTCCGTGACGGACATCAGCATCGAGTTCACGATGCCCACCAGGCACGCCAGCAGGCTCAGGATGATGAGCAGCAGCATCATGCGGTCCGAGGAGTCCCCCGCATAGATATCGACTCCCGCCTTCTGGAGCAGCACATTCAGCACCTGGTCGTTTGCCTTGATAAGCCCTTTCACGATGACGTTCTGCATCTGCATGTACGTCAAAAACGCGATGGCCAGGACGACGCCCGACATCGTGATGAGCGAGCGGAAGAAGCGCCGCTTGATGCCCGCCCAGCTCACCTGGACGGTCACCATCCAGCTTACCTGCGTCTGCTCTGGTATGATTGCCTTGTTCTCTTCCATAGCTGTTTATCTGTTCAGAGTGATGTTGCCCGTGTTGCAGTCGAATATGGTCGCCACGATGAGCGCCAGCATGACGATGAGGAACTCGCCGACGATGAGGCCGATGAAGAGCCCGCGCACCTTGGCGTAGGTCTCCTTGTTGGCGTACTTTGTCACCAGCGACTTCGCCAGCCAGCCCAGGAAGATGGAGAACCAGTAGCCCTGCATCAGCGGGTTGATGAGCATGATGAGCCCGATGGGGTGCGGCAGCCAGAAGTTGTTCTGGCGGAAATAGAGCAGCGTCCCCATGAGCAGTGCGCCGAATATCAGCCAGCCGCGTGCGGAAGGCGACGACATCGGCGGCACCTTGGAGATGTTGCCGATGAGCGCGAAGGTGCTCTTCGGGAACGCCGTGTAGAACCATCCGCTCATGGCGTCTGCCCCTGCGTCATAGCAGAAAATCAATACCATCGAGAAGGCGACGAAAATCGAGATGGCGATTGCCAGGAAGATTCCGATGTGGTAGCGCTTGCGCTCCATCTTCATGTCGTCGCGTATCTTCAAGCCATTGGCCATGGCGGGGGCGATGAACGCCTTGATGTCCAGGAACATGATGGAATAATAGACAACGAGGGGCGCGAAGAGGCTGGGCGAGGTGAACGCCTTGTCCATGCCAAAGAGGTCGCGTATGATGTGGAAGGGGCTCGCATGGGACTGGAAGCCCAGCACGCCCCCCTCTGCCACCGCGCGGATCAGTCCGATGGTGGTAACCATCAGGATGCAGACGCCGAACACCGCATAGAAGAGATTGATGCCCAGCAGCTTCCACAGGCAGATGATGAGAGCCGCGAAGCTGAAAAGGAAGAGGCCAGACGCGATGCGCAGCTCACGGTTTTCGGCAGGGCCGATTTTGCCAAGTGCGTTGGGGCGCACAGCGCACAGCAGCATCTCCTTGCATTTCCATAGCACGAGGCTGGCGAAGACCAGCAGGGCCCCCGTGCCGAGGGCGGTCTTGAAGTTGTGGGTGTACCACCATTCCGTCGGGAAGGAGCTCTCATTCGCGCCATACCCGAAGGCAACCATGCCCA
>JAEEGL014580635.1_pt1 | contig 11264 bp, 2 predicted proteins | sample 9134231 | NCBI WGS metagenome assembly JAEEGL01 (sample SAMN16246548, study PRJNA631951) | gut metagenome | biome: gut microbiome; feature: rumen; material: fiber-attached | host: Bos | place: Iran: Karaj | collected 2018-10
ATATATGAATATATAACTCACAATATCGTCTATGATTTCGATCATCTTGGCGACACGGAATATCTCCTCCAGTTCACGGCATACGCAGCCATCATCAACAAGACGGCCGTATGCCAGGGATATGCCAACCTCCTCTACCGCATGCTTCTTGAAGCCGGATTAGACTGCAGGATCATATCCGGAGAAGGCAACGGCGGCGGCCATGCATGGAACATCGTCAGGCTTGGAGAATATTATTACAACGTAGATTCCACCTGGGATGCGTCGGGCATCAGTGTTTACGACTGGGAAGGAAATTTCCTTTACAAGGAATATCCAATGACCTATATGCTTCGCTGCAATGCGAATTTCCCCGATCATATCAGGGAAGCGCGCTTTGAGACCGATGAGTTCAATGAAGCATATCCCATGAGCGATAAGGACTTCGATCCGGACGAACTTCCGCCTGATACCGGCGAAACAGATATAAAAATAGATGACTTTACCGGCGGATCGGCATCTGTGACGGTAGAAGATGATGTTGTGACGGTCGTGAGCAGCGTTCCTCTTAAGATAGGGTGCCTTATGGAGGACGGAAGTATTGCTGCGATCGCCGCTGAGGCTGTAGACGGCAGGGCGGGTACCTATACATTTACTGTCGAAGATCCCTCCGCTGCGGAGATAGTGCTGGTGGTCGCAGGAGACGTGGACCTTTCAGGAGAATTCGATTTCTTCGACGTCGTGACAGCCAAAGCCATGGATCTTTATCCTGAAAACGGTATTACAGCACTTCAGGCTTTTGCAGGTGACGTGGATTCTGATGGCGAGTTCGGCTTCTTCGACGTCATACTCATCAAGGCTGCAGATCTTGGGAAATCACCTTTTGAGTGGTGATCGGCAGCAAATCATTCATAAGTGAAAAAGGTCAGCGATTTTGCAGTCAGTCAGCAAACCGCTGACCTTTTTATTTTTCTGATTTTCTTTGACATTAATTAGTAATATTGTGTTGTGTCTCTTAAAAAAAGGTGTTATTATTGTCCTTAACATACAAAAGTAGGTTATAATGGTTATAACTATAATGCTGGATCAAAGCGGCTTATCTGTGATCTTTCCGCTTTATCCAAAGGAGGTTTTTATGAAGAGCAGAAAAAGAATAATAAGTATGCTTCTTGTCGTGATGATGCTCATTGCGGTTCTTCCTGAGGCAGTTTTCGCCAAGGAAACTAAATACGCCGAAAACAAGAGCATTCAACATGTGGAAAGGGTAAAGTGGAACACGAGCTTTAACGGATTCGCTTCAAAGCTCAATTTTGACTTCCCTCAGGCTGAAGGCGATACTTATACTCTCAGCGGAATCCCTGAAAACGTAGAAGTCTACGTTGGCACTGAGCTTGCAACAGTTGTCGATGGTTCTGTTGAAGTGCCTGCCGGAAGCACGGTGATCGTTGCTCCAGCAGCAGAGTATCAGATCAATTCCTTCACAGTTCTTACAGAGGCCGGAGATCTCGGTGATCCTCAGGTCGTATTCTATGCGGCAGACGTATGGGAAGACGGTTCTGGATATCAGATGCTTCTTGATGCTGATGCTGATACCTACGGCACTGTCATCCCCGAAACAGGCAGTTTTACAAGTGGAGGAGATGCATCTGAAGAATCATATGCCGAGTTTGAATACAAGATCCCGGAAAATGCAGATGGAAGCCTTACAACAACAAACGTTATCATCGATGAGACCGTAGCACTTAAGATCCCTGCAGGAATTTACGACTGGGTCATCACCAATCCGACTCCGGATGACAAAGTGTATATCGCTTCATCAAACGGAAACGTTCCCGGACGTTATGATGATTTTGAATTCAAAGCCGGCTACACCTATGAGTTCAGCGTGACCCTCAGCGGAAGCTATGACATGGTCACCCTGAACGAGATCGTGCCCGGCGAGATCGAGACTAGTTTTGTTGGCGGAGCTTACTATTTCGTTATGCCTGAAGCAGATGCAGAAGTCATCTGTGAAGTAGGCCCGAAAGTATATTATTCATTCTTTGACTTTGAAGATGAAGATGCTTATGCGGATTGGGGTGTTATTGATCAGGATCAAGACGGATACGGTTGGTCCCCATATGATTTCAGTGGATATTCCTCATATTACGTTTCCGAGTCACACGTAATGATATCTTTTTCTGATTCGAATTCCGAATCCGGAGGGAGTTCTGATGACTGGCTCCTGACCGGAGATATCAAAGTTCCTGAGACCGATCCAAAGCTCAGTTTCTGGATCATGGGAATGGATCCTGAAGCAGCTGCCGAAAAGATGAGCGTATATATTGCTGCATCCGATGAAGAGATCGAAGAACTTGCGGATATGACTAAGCTCGGAGATTTCATTTCCAGCAACAATTGGGAACAGCATTACATAGACCTTTCCGATTATGCAGGAAAGACAGTATTCTTCGCTTTCCGTCATTATGATTCCGAAGGTCAATACCTTCTGATGCTTGACGACGTCGAGATCGCAAGCGTAGCAGATGAAGAAATCCCCGATCCCGGTATTTGGGATTTCGAACAGGAAGCTGACCTTGATGGCTGGACCTTCGTCGATTCCGATGAAGACGGTAATAACTGGTATAGACTTATGAACGCTGGTGCGAGAAGCAACTCCGGAATGGGAGTGCTGACTTCAGCATCTTATGCAGGCTCAGCATTGACGCCGGACAACTGGGCTATCACACCGGCAGTTGAAGTTCCCGATAACGATGCGGAGCTGTCATTCTACTATTGCGGACAGGATCCGTCATGGGCATCGGAAGTCTTCGCAGTATACGTAGGCACCAGTGCTGATATAGCCGACATGACAAACGTGACTGAAGATATCACTGCGACAGGCACGATGACGAATAGGGTCGTAGATCTTTCCGAATACGCAGGTCAGACAGTGTATATCGCATTCCGTCATTACAACGTAACGGACATGTTCAGACTGAACATAGATGACGTTATAATCAACGGAACAAACAACGAGCCTTCCGGCATCACGGTAAACGATCACACAGAAGGAACAGCAACGTATACAGTTGATGGAAACAAAGTGACTGTAACAAGCGCCGTTCCCTGCAAGGTCGGTTATCTCGAAGGTGGCAGCTACGTATATGTCGAGGCTGTACAGGACGGCGATGCATACACGTTCACAGTAACGGATCCTTCCGTCACGGAAGTTGACCTCGTGGTAATGGGCGACGTCGATCTTTCCGGAGAGTTCGACTTCTTCGACGTGGTCACGGCAAAGTCCATGGATCTTTATCCTGATGACGAGATCACAGCGCTTCAGCTCTTCGCAGGAGACGTAGACTTCAGCGACGAGTTCGATTTCTTCGATTTTCTCGGAATCAAAGCTGCAGAACTTGGCAAATCACCTTTTGACTGGGTATACTAATTACTGAACAGTATCACTACCGTAAGGTCGGTGAAGACCCGCGCAACACTGCGCGGGTCTTTTTTTTGATCCTTCGGGCCGGCACGGATACATGCGTTTCAGCGTTGAACATGCTTTGTTGTAAAAGCACAAAAAACATTCAATATTTTTGACAGTGAAAGCCAACAAAAATCTTGCAAGAGTAACAGCGGAATAGTAAAATATGTGAATATAAGCCGTTTTTTATACTTTCACTTAATTCAAATAGAGAAAGAGGAATGAACATGAAAAAACTCAAGAAAATCATGAGTTTATTGCTGGCTTTGGTCATGGTCTTCTCCTTCGCTCCCGTGAGTGTTTTTGCTCAGGAAGGCGAAACGGAACCATCACCCCTAAGCTGGGAAGTCATCGAGAACAACACTCAGAGAATGACTGATAAACTCAAGACCGTGAAGGGACAGGAGGAAGCTTCGGAAGTCCTTACCGGTGACGTTCGTGTATCCATCGTTTTGGACGCACCTTCCACACTGGAAAAGGGATATTCCGCTCAGGGCGTTGCCCTTGATCCCTCAGCAGTCGATTACCGCCAGTCCCTGAAGAATACGCAGGACGAAATGGCAGCAAAGATCTCCAGAGAGGTCTTGGGAGGAGCATCCCTTGACGTCGTTTGGAACCTTACCCTTGCAGCCAACATCATCTCTGCAAACGTTCCGGCTGAGAAGATAGCCGAGATCAGGGATATCGTAGGGGTAAAAGACGTAGTTGTCGAAACCAGATACGAGCCTCAGGAAGCCGATGCTTCGGACGAACCCAACATGTCCGTAGCGACCGGAATGACCAACGCTCAGTATGCATGGGCAGCCGGATACAACGGTGCAGGAAGCAAGGTCGCCATAGTAGATACAGGCCTTGACTACCACCATCAGTCCTTCGATCCGGTCGCTTTCGAAGTTGCTATCATGCAGGACAGAGCTGCAGGAAGAGACATAGATCTTCTCACGGCTTCTGATGTCAGCAAGTTCTGGCCTTCTCTCAACGCATCGCAGAAGACCAGCGGCGGGCCTGAAAATGCTTACTTCAACGCAAAGGTCCCCTATGGCTTCAACTATGTAGACAGAGGCTTTGATATCGAGCACGTCAACGATACTCAGGAAGAGCACGGGTCTCACGTTGCAAGCATCGCTGCTGCCAACAGGTTCATATACAGGACCTCCGATGACGGAAGCATCACGTTCAAGAACGCAATAACAGAAGTACGTACACAGGGCAATGCACCTGATGCTCAGCTTCTCATCATGAAAGTCTTTGGTAAGGGCGGCGGAGCTTATGACTCCGACTATTTCTCCGCCATCGAAGACGCCATAGTCCTCGGAGCCGATTCCGTGAACCTTTCACTCGGTTCCGCATCCAAGGGCTTCACTTACAATTCGACCTACCAGGAGATCATCGACGGCCTTAAGGACGTCAATATCATCTGGTGCAACTCCGCAGGAAATAACGGATCCTGGGCAGACGAGACTGTTACCGGCTATCTCTACAGCGATGCCGCGAACCTCGCGACCGGCGGATCTCCCGCTACTTACGAAAGTACGATATCCGTAGCATCCGTAGATAACGACGGATTCACAGGCGCATATTTCGAGTTCGGGAACGATCTCATCTTCTATACGGAGACGTCGGGTTACGGAAATCCACCGATGACCAGTATCGCAGGAACCTATGAATTCGTATACATAGACGGCCCCGGAGTAGACGATAACACTCACGTAGGCAAAGCGGGCGACCAGTTCCTCGCTCTTGGAAGCGAAGCAGTAAAAGGAAAGATCGCTGTCTGCAACAGAGGTACGTCTTCCTTCTTCGCAAAGGCCAACGCAGCAAAAGCTCAGGGTGCAGTCGGTGTTATCATAGCCAACAACCAGCCCGGTACCATCAGCATGAACCTGACGGATTACGTGGGCGGCGCACCTGTAGTTTCCATTACACAGGCTGACGGAGAGCTCCTTAAAAACGGCTCCGAAGCTCACGATTTCGAAGGCTCCGGTCAATCCTTTACCTATTACACAGGATCGATCGTCGTCGGTAATACCATGGGAACTACAAACTATAACAGCGATTACTATACGATGAGCAGTTTCTCCAGCTTCGGAGTTCCCGAATCTCTGGATCTCAAGCCTGAGATCACGGCTCCCGGCGGAAACATCTATGCTGTCAACGGTCTTGCAAGGACATCCTCCGGCATGACCGGCGGACACGATCAGTATGAGAACATGTCCGGTACCTCCATGGCATCTCCTCAGATGGCCGGTATCGTTGGCACGATGGCACAGTACTATAGAGAGAGCGGATTTGCCGAAAGAACAGCGGCAATGGGACTCAGCCAGAGACAGGCTCTCCAGAGCCTTCTCATGTCCACTGCGACACCTCTTATAGAGGGAGATTCCGGCAGCTATTACAGCGTCATGAAACAGGGTTCAGGCCTTGCAAATCTCGAGGCTGCCGTCAATTCAAGGACTCTCATCCTTATGAACAGCACAGCTGTAGGCGGAGAAGTCAGAAAAGACATTTCCGACGACGCAGCTGACGGCAAGGTAAAAGCAGAGCTCGGAGATGACCCGGGCAGAATAGGATCATATTCTGTTGAGTTCAGGCTCCTCAATATATCTGACGACAGGATAGTTTACGATCTCGATGCAGATTTCTTCACTCAGGATATATTCGCTTACTACACCTTAGACGAAGCAGGAAACAACATCGTCAATGAAGACGGTACGCCGGTCGTATCTACTTACCTCGATACCTGGACAGCACCTCTTGGCGCAGTCAGCACATGGTATCTGAACGGAACGCAGTTCGATCCATATCCTGAAAAGCTTGAGTATGACGTGAATGCCGACGGATATTTCGACGAGAACGATGCTCAGGCCATCCTCGATCATATCGCAGGACCTGAAAACAACCAGGTGTTCGTTGCAGACAAGGCGGACTTTGACGGCGACGGAGAGATCACGTCCCGCGACGCATACCTTGCACTTGAACTTGCAAATGAAGAGCCGCATGCTCTTCCGGTACAGATCGCAGTAGACGGCATGGCAGAAGCCACAGTCAGACTTGAAGTCTCCATTCCGGAACTTGCAGACTATGACGACAACGGAGCTTACGTAGAAGGATATATCTTCGCAAAGGAAAGCCAGACTGAAGACGGAGCAGAAGGCGTTGAGCTTTCCATCCCCGTCATCGGTTACTACGGCAACTGGACAGAGCCTTCCTTTATAGACGTCGGAAGTGCTATCGAATATGAATACGGACTTGAGCAGCGCTATCCGTATATGGCGGCGCCTCTCGGAAAAGACGTTCTCAATTCACAGTACTTCACAGGAACACACGCGACTCTCGCACAGAAATATATACTCGGAGGCAACCCCGTTGTCAGCGATACCGAGTACAGATCAGAGCGTAATGCTATAAACAGCAGAACGGTTCTTGAGGGAGCTGCATATTCCCAGATCAGAAACAGCGTAGGATACAGATACGTCGTTTACGACGCAGAAGGAGAAGTGGTCCGCGAGACCGCTCAGAGATCCAACGTTTATTCTGCATACTACCATCAGAATCAGGCTAAGTGGATGAATACAGCCACATCCACCGGCTTCGGATACAGACCTACCGATTTCGAAGACGGAGACGCCATGATACTTGGATTCTATCTCGCACCTGAATATTATCAGGATCACGAGACCGGCGCCATCGACTGGTCTATGGTCTATCCTTCGATGATGATGGCCTTCACCGTTGATGACAATGCACCGGAACTGACTTCTGTATTCGGAGCAAGGATGGAAGACCAGGCTCTCGTCACAGTTTCTGCAAGAGACAACGGATATATCGCAGCATTCTTCGTATACGACGAAGACGGTACCCTTATTTATGAAAAGGGTGCAAGAGAAGATGCAAAGGCTTCTCCCGACACTTTCGACAGACAGGACTACATAGTCACAGTCGAAGGATCCACGGTGTCCGATCACCTTGAGGTCGAGGTCTGGGACTATGCTGCAAACGTCACGACTGCAAGGATCAACCTCAACAAAGACGAGTTCGACGATCCTGTCGAAGTACGCCTCAGCGACAGCTCGGTGACCAGCGTCGTCGGCAACTCCTTCAAACTGTCTGCAGTGGTCTATCCTTGGGGCTATGACGATCAGAGAGTCCTTTGGACTTCAAGCGATGAAACGATAGCTACGGTCGATGAAAACGGAGTCGTAACAGGTGTTGCCGAAGGCAGCGCAATCATTACCGCAACTTCCGTGGCAGATCCCAGCGGCTCTGCCGACTGCGAAGTCACATTTATGGTCATAGATCGTGACTTAAGAGGTTTAGTGTGGGACGAGGAAGGAGCAGTATGGTTCTCCGAGTTCAACACGGGAACTCTTCCCGAATATGAGAAGCTGACAGAAGAAGACGCACATCTTGAACTTGCAAGCGCAGCCTATGCAAAGAACGGAAACTTCTATGCGGCGACCTTCGATTCCAGTAAGCTGCTCTCAGATCTCTATATTGTCAACGATCAGACCTTTGAAGCAACACAGGTCGGCGGAAGCGATGAGATCGCCTACATGGATCTCGCTCCTGCCAACAGGCTCGGAAGGAACTTCCTCATGGGCGTATACGGACCTTACGTTGTCATAGTCGATGTGACCACAGGCGACTATGAAGGAGCCTTCGACTTCAGCGAATATACCGGTGGAGCCGAGCTCGTCGGTATCGCCTTCGAAGAGTCAGTAAGGACCACCTACGGCTATAGCGATTGGTACTTCCTCATTGACGCGAACGGCAACCTGATCAACGCAGGATTCCTGCCTTATCAGGGAAGCTATGCAAACTTCACCCCCACAGTGATGGGCAACTTAGGATACAGCACTGATACATTCTACTTCCAGTCCCTCTATTATGACGGAACCGATCTTTACTGGAGCAGATACGTAGAAGCAGCCGATAAGGTAGACATCATTTTCGTCAACGATCTCTATCATGAAGGTTCGATCTTCAACCTCGGTTCCTTCGCAGATAAGGTATGGCCGGTAGGCGGACTTTACAATGACGCCGAGAAGCATCTCATCGGTCTTAACGATGAGTCCGAGACAGAAAAGACTGACGTCGTTCTTGACGACAGCTCAAGATTCATGACCAGGATCGTAAACGATCCGCTTAAGAAGGCTCAGCCTGCAGACGGAGGTCTTGACAGCGCAGTTGAGTCCGTAAGAGACGAGTTAGATAAAGAAGCCGTCAGATCCATTGACGTAGAGCCTCAGGATGAGACAACGTACAATGCGGAAATCACTGTGGAAGCAGCGGATGACGTTACTTACAACGGATTCTACGAAGTAGAGTTCGATCCGGCTACAGTAACGTTCGCAGGCTATGAATCAGAACTCAGCCACACGGCATACACCATTGAGGCCGACGCAGGACACTTCAGATTTGCATTTGCAGATCTTAATGGTGTTGAAAAGGGTGACGCCATCTTCAAACTCCGCTTCACCGCAAACGTTGAAGAGCCCAGAACAGTCACAGTAAAGACTGTCGAGTCCAACGACAACTTCGATGGAAGCGAAGAAGTTTACACCATAGAAGCGCATATCCACGACTGGAATGAGCCGACCTATGAATGGTCAGACGACAATTCTGAAGTCACAGCCACAAGAGTATGTAAGGATGATCCTGATCACTTCGAGACTGAGACAGCCAAGACGACAAGTGTCGTAAAGACGCCGGCCTCCTGTGATGAGATGGGAACGACGACCTATACGGCAGAGTTTAAAAACGAAGCCTTTACTACTCAGACAAAGGATGTTCAGGATATACCTGCACTCGGACATCTCTGGAAGGAGCCTGAATGGACTTGGGCAAACGACCTAAGAAGCGCAACTGCACACTTCGTTTGCGAACACAATGAAGAGCATTTCTGCGATCTCAAGGACGAAGATATAGAAGTCGTAGACAGAACAGACAGCACTATCATTTACGAGGCTTGCGTAGAGCTCGACGGTGTGGAGTACAAAGATACTATGACAGTTGAAAACACGGTCCGCGTCATCGCTTATCCTGAAGACGTTCTCGGCGATGCATACGTCGTAAGCGGCGGAATGCTCGTTGTCAACTTCGATGCTCCCTGCAAAGTCGGATATATGGTAGACGGCGAATACGTCGCGCTCTCACAGCACAATCAGGCTGTAGGTGAGGAAGGAACAAGTCATATATTCCTGATCCCTGCAGGCGTTGATGAACTCATACTCGTGGTCAAAGGCGATGCCGACGGAGACGGCGAGTTCACAGACTTCGACGTTATCATGGCAAAAGCAACGGCTCTGGGAAGGATGGAACCGGACGATGTCCAGCGCTTTGCTATGGACGTTGATGACGACGGTGAGTTCAATGATTTCGATACTATCATGATGAAGGCAGTAGCCCTCGGAAAGATGGAATTCGATTGGTTTTGGCTCTAGTTTGATACTTAATTAAGACAAGATCATTTCATGATCATCGAGCAGCCGGGCAATGCCCGGCTGTATTTTTATACATTTTTGCGGATAATGACTATATAAATATTTTTTCTTATTTATATTGCATCTTTTTTCAGCGAAATTATTGACACTTGTGGAATTATTACATAAAATGGGTTAATCAGGAGCGGAATACCCGCTCCAGTTAGTGTTATATTTATTTAATCCGCTATCATTTATTATTTCTAATGTGATATTAGGAGGGGATCTTTTATGAGATCGAAAATCAAACGTATAACGGCCATGATCTTAGCCGTGGTCATGGTGTTAATCGCGGCACCCGTAATGCCGGGATCGAATACGGTGTATGCCGATACGACAGCAAATATCCCATATGATGGAAATGATGTCAATGCCATTAAAGCTGACGGCAGTGGATTTGGAATGTTCACTCCCCAAGAGGGAACGACATGTATGCTGGACGGCGACAATGTCCTGCTACATTATGTTCCGAAAAACACCACGACCTACAAAGGTTTTATCTGGGGTGAAATATCAGACGTTCCCAATGCGACTGATGAGACCGTTCAGCCTGGAGTAGAGGTCGAATTAAAGAACGGGGCATTCGATGTGACTCTTCCCAAATCCTACTGCGGGACTGCTCGTGCCTTTGCTCCTATAAAGAATTCTTTCGGTAAGGGTTCTTGGACGTCTGCGGATCAGTATTACCTCGCTATCCCGGCCGCTGACAAGCTTCCTGTAAAACCACATGATCCTGTAGACGTTTACGTTACGATCACAAATGCAGGCGCAGTTGCAGTAGCCAATGAGTCCATCAACGTAAAGGATGCTGACAGCGATGGAAAGATCACTCTTGATGACGTTTTCGTAGCTGCACACGATGAGTGGTTCGAGGGCGGAGTTGAAGGTTACGTCACCGAGAACACCGATTGGGGATTGTCCATCAAGACTTTCTGGGGTGTGACTAACGGCGGAAGCTATTTGTATTATGTAAATAACGCTATGGCTTGGGGGCTTAGCGACACCGTCGTTGAAGGAGACCACGTAGTTGCAGGCGTAATGAAGGATGCAGCAGGATACAGCGATAAGTACACTTACTTCGATTCCTTCGATTACGAGGCAAACGGAACTCTGACCGTAACGCTCACGAGTGCAACAGGCGAATATGATGCTGATTGGAATCTTGTATACGGACCTTGCACCAACGCAAATATCACACTTGTATCTGTTACAAGGGCTCCTGAGGATGGTTCTTATAATGTGGTCAACAACGGAGATGGAACTTACAGCCTCACATTCCACAAGAGAGGCGACTATAAACTTATCGCAAGCAATGATGCAGTTCCCCTGATCCCCGC
>JAEEGL015290834.1_pt1 | contig 11264 bp, 9 predicted proteins | sample 9134231 | NCBI WGS metagenome assembly JAEEGL01 (sample SAMN16246548, study PRJNA631951) | gut metagenome | biome: gut microbiome; feature: rumen; material: fiber-attached | host: Bos | place: Iran: Karaj | collected 2018-10
AAAGGAGTCGATATCGATGACAAAACTGGGAAGAGAGTATTGGCAAGAGGCACATGACACGGGGAAGATAGAAGGAATAGAAGAAGGCAGAGACGAGGAGCGCCTCCGAGTCGTTGAAAACTGCCTTCGGAAAGGCATGGACCTCGATTCAATCGTCTCATGCACCGGCCTCACCCCGGAAGAAGTCCGGGAACTGCAGGACAGGATCTCAATAACAACCTGATATGCCCTCCTATTCTGACTACGAAAGCCCGCAGCCGGCAAGACTGCGGGTCTTTTTATGCCCAAATCCCGAACACCCATTCGGGAATGAGATGCTACAAACGGACAGCAAAAATGAGATAATCCCGGTATCGCAGCAACGGTACCGAAATTGACCGTTGCCATATAAAGAATAACTGCACCCGACACCGGAAACTGTTGTATACTGTTGATCAGGAGCCACCACTTGACGTCTCGCAGCGACTCATGGCAGACGGGCGCCCGGGGACACACCCCACCCCGAAAGGACCACCCACATGGAATTCTACGAAGTCATAGAAAAAAGAAGAACCGTCCGGGATTTTGAGCCGGCGGAACTGCCCCGGGAAACTCTCGAAAGGATCATCGCCGCCGCGATGAAAGCCCCCACCAATGACCACATGCGCGACTGGCACTACATCATCGTCCGGGACCGCGAAACCGCGGCACGGCTGCTTGACATCATCCCCCGGGGGATCTCCGACGAAGACATGGACCGGCTGATCCGGGACTGGAACCTGGATGACGGCCTGCAGCAGCAATGCTACCGCAACGCCGTCCCGAAACAGTACCGGATGCTCTTTGACGCATCCGCGATCATACTGCCGCTCCTGAAACAAAAGACGGACCTGCTGCACCCCGAAAACATCTCCCACCTGAACGGCTTTGCCTCCATATGGTGCAGCATAGAAAACCTGTTTCTCGCGGCGACAGCCGAAGGATACGCCTGCAACCTCCGTATCCCCCTCGGCGTTGAAGCCGCGCACGCAAGGGAAGTGCTGGGCTACCCGGAGGACTACTTCATGCCCTGCTTTATCGGCATCGGCAGGCCGCGGGAAAACGCCGCAACCCCCGTGCAGCATGACATCGATGTCAAAGACCGGATCCACTGGGACAGATACTGACGTTACCGTCTGCCGGATTATGCAGGATCAGGAAAAGGTGCCCGCCGCAAGGCACGGGATCGGACGGGGCCAAGGACCATCAGGAAAAGGTGCCCGGAGCGGGTATGTGGTTATACTATGGAGAATGTAGTAGACGAGTATGTGTTGAAAGGTGTGTTCATATAGACAATCGGAATAAGAATAATAAAGGATATGTTAATGAAGTTATAATGAGACTTGAAAGCTTGAATACTTGAAAACGCCCGTGGATATTGAGGCTTTGGCCGATACCTAAATGGACTCTGACTCCGTCATTTCGCAGGTTCGAATCCTGCTAGCCCAGTAAAAGAAGGCCTCGGTAACGGGATGTTACCGGGGCTTTTGTTTCCTGTCATCCTGTCAAACGATCGTACGGGATCTGTCTGCCGGCCGGTGCCCTGCCCGCCGCGAAAGGAGCCATGATGAAACTGATCCACATGTCTGATCTGCATCTGGGGAAACGGGTCAACGAGTATTCCATGATCGAAGATCAGGAGTACATCCTGAAGAGGATCCTCACCGCGATCCGGGAGGAGGAGCCGGACGGCATCCTCATCGCCGGGGATGTTTTCGACCGACAGGTCCCGTCCGAAGAGGCCGTCAAGCTCTGGGACGGATTCCTTTTGAGCCTCGCAAAGAAAAAGATCCCGGTCTACGCGATCAGCGGCAACCACGATTCCGTCATCCGTTTTTCCGAGCACCACGCACTAGTGGAGGCCGAGGGCATTTATCTGGCTCCGGAGTATGACGGGCAGGTGAAATGTCACAGGCTCTCCGACGGGCAAACGGAGGTCCGCATCTATCTGCTCCCGTTCCTCAAGCCGGCCCACGTCAGGAACATTTTCAGGGACGAAGAGATCGCGGACTATACCGATGCCTGCCGCGTCGCCGTGGCGCATATGGACATCGACCCCGCCGCGATCAATCTCCTCGTGGCCCATCAGTTCGTGACGGGCGCTGTCACCTGTGAATCGGAGGAGGCGACCGTGGGCGGACTCGACAATGTGGACGCGTCGGTCTTTGATCCGTTTGACTATGTCGCGCTGGGCCATCTCCACGGCAGCCAGTCGGTCGGCCGCGACACGCTCAGATACTGCGGGACACCGCTCAAATACTCCTTCTCGGAAAAGGACCATGTCAAATCCCTGACGGTCGTGGAGATCGAGGCGAAAGACCGGATCACGATCCGCGCGATCCCGTTGACACCGGAGCATGACATGCGCGAGATCCGGGGGACCTATGACGAACTGATGCTGAAGAAGAACTACGAAGGGACCGCGACGGATGACTACCTCCATGTGATCCTCACGGATGAGCAGGATGTCGTGGACGCGGCGGCCAAGCTGCGGACCGTCTATCCCAATCTCATGAAACTCACCTATGATAACGCGAGGACGCGGGCGGATCAGGAGATCGGCGATCTGAAAGCCGTGGAGGGCAGAGACCCGGTCGACCTGTTCGCGGAATTCTACGAGAAGCAGAACAATCAGCCGATGACAAAGGAACAGCGGGCATTTGTCACGGACTGCATCGAACGGCTCGGGGAGGTGCGCGGATGAGACCGACCAATATAAGGATATCGGGCTTCGGCCCTTATGCGGGAAATGTGGATCTCCCGATGGACCGGCTCGGCGAGAGCGGCCTGTACCTGATCACCGGGGATACCGGCGCCGGCAAGACATCGATCTTTGACGCCATCTGCTATGCTTTGTACGGGGAACCCAGCGGCGGCAACAGGGAGGTGTACATGCTCCGCTCCCTGTATGCCGCCCCGGACACGCCGACCGAAGTGGAGCTCGCCTTTCTCCACGCGGGCAGGGAATACCGGGTGAAACGGAGTCCGGAGTACCAGCGCCCCAAACGCAAGGGAGAGGGCACGACCAAACATATCGCCGAAGCGGAAATGCAGTTTCCCGACGGAAAGGTGATCACCGGGAAGGATCATGTCACGGCGGCTGTCAAACAACTGCTGGGGATCGACAAAACACAGTTCATGCAGATCGTCATGCTGGCGCAGGGAGAATTCATGAAACTCCTGACGGCGGATACAACGGAGCGGAGCAAAATCTTCCGGGGGATCTTCAAAACGGACCGGTACCTCTCCCTGCAGGACATGCTCGAGGCAGCCCGCAAGGAGACGCGCACACAGGTCGATGCCGGCCGGAAGAGCGTCGAACAGTTCATCGCCGGGATCCTGGCCGACGCGGATGATGTGCTCTCCGCGGACGCGGAACGCGCGAAGAAGGGGCAGATGACGACGGAGGATGTCATAGAGCTGCTGGAGCGGCTGATCGCGCAGGACAGCACGCGCAGGGAACAGCTCGACCGGGAACTGGAGGAGGTGAACCGGGCGCTCGGCGGGGTCAATGCCAGGCTCGGCGCCGCCGAGGTGCTGGAGAACGCGCGCAGGGCCATCGGTCAGGCGAAGACCGCGCTGGAGAAGGAAGCGCCCGCGTTAAAGGAAATGCAGAAGACGCTGGAGGAAGCGGGAGAGGCGCTGAAAGAGAAAGCGGGGCTGGATAAGGAAGCCGCCCGGATCGACAGCGAGCTGGCCGGCTATGACAGGACGGACAGGCTGGAAAAGGAACTCGGTGCCGCCGTGGCGAAAAGCAGGAAAAACGGGGAGGAGCTGCGGAAACTCGAAGCCGCGCAAAAGGAGCAGACGGCGCGTCTGGAAGAGATGAAACAGGAACTCGCCGCGATCCGTGATTCCGGAGAGGAATCGGCGAAACTCGCTGCAAAGCGCGCGCAGCTTGCGGAGGCGCTCCGGCAGCTGGAGGAACTCGGGGCGAAACTGCGGGAATATGCCGCCACGCGCGGCAGACTCGAAAGAGCGCAGGAGACCTACAGACAGGCGGACGCCGGTTTCAGGGAAAAGAACAGCGCGTATGAGGAACTGGATCAGACCGGCCGCGATGCGCAGGCGGGAGTCCTCGCGGAGCGGCTGATCCGGGGACAGCCCTGCCCGGTGTGCGGTTCGACGGATCACCCGCATCCGGCGCATTATCAGGGGAAGATCCCCACGGAGCAGGAACTGGAGGATGCGAAAGCCGAAGCCGGCCGGGCACGGGAACAGAGAGAGCAGGCCGCACGGAACGCAGCCGGCCTCCGGGAGAAGACGGAGACCCTGGAAGACGGTGTCCGCAGGGAACTGAAGCGGCAGCTGGATTCGGAGGAACCGGACCGCGCGGATCTGATGATCGACGGGAAGAAAGGGGAGCTTACGGCGGAATGCGAAAGGATCGATGCGCGGACCGCGGTCCTGGAGGAAGCCGGAAGACGCAAAGCCGAACTGGAGAAGCGGATCCCCGGGCTGGAAAAAACGATCGCGGAGACAGCGGAGCGGATCGGCGCATGCAATAAGGAGAAGGCGGCCGTTGAGACGGAGATCCGTGAGAAAACGGCGCAGCTCGCCGAATGGAAGAAGGGGCTTCGTTTTGAGAGCAAAGAGGCGGCGGCGGCCGGGAGCCTGAAGCTGCATCAACGGGCGGAGAAACTGCAGAATGACTATGACCGGGCCGGGAAGGCCGTAAGCGCGCAGATGCAGAAGATCACCGGGCTTAAGGAGACGATCCGGACACAGCAGGAGACGATCGACAGGTCAGAGGTCCGCGACGTCGCAGAGGACAGGGAACTGCAGACACGGCTGAATGAGAAGCAGAAGTGGGTCGTGGAAGACAGCAGGAGTGTCGGGACGCGGATCGCCGCCAACCGCGGGATCATGGAAAACATCCGCAAAAAGTCCGGCGAGATCACCGCCTTCGAGACGCGGCTGCAATGGCTGTCCGCTCTGACGGATACCGCGTCCGGAAAGCTTGCCGGCAAGGATAAGGTCACACTGGAGGCCTATATCCAGACGATGTATTTTGACCGGATCATCAAACGCGCCAACCTGCGCATGCTGAAGATGTCCGGGGGACAGTATGAACTCAAACGTGCGGGAGAGGCGCAGAATAAAAGAGACAAGAGTGGCCTGGAACTGAATGTCATCGATCATGGCAACGGGACGGAGCGGAGCGTTCGATCCCTCTCCGGCGGCGAATCCTTCCTGGCCTCGCTGTCATTGGCGCTGGGGCTGTCCGACGAGGTACAGTCCTCCGCCGGCGGGATCCGCGTGGATACCATGTTTGTGGATGAAGGCTTCGGATCGCTCGATCACGAACTGCTCGACACCGCCTATCGGGCGCTGAGCGGACTCACCGAGAGCAGCCGTCTGGTCGGGATCATCTCACACGTCGCCGAGCTCAAGAACCGCATCGACAGGCAGATCGTCGTCACCAAGGCGCGGAGCGGCGGCAGCAAAGCGGAGATAGTGGTGTAGAGGGAGTTCCTTCAGTACGGGGCGTTCCAGCGGCGTCTCATTCGGCTTATGCAGGATGAGATAGCGGTGTCCGTCGAAACTGTCAAAGATCATGCCGTGCCCGCCGTCATCGGCAAAGAGCGGCTGCGGATCGATCGACCAGTTCCCCGTGATGTCGCCGTTATCCGAGCGCGCCAGCGCTTCCGCGTAGCCGGATTCTCCGAAACTGGACCAGAGCATGAGCAGCTCCCCCGCATCGCCGCGGAACAGGAACGGCCCGTCCGTCACGTAGACGGGATCCGGCCGGGAGCGGTGCTTGATGCCGCGCACCCACGGCTTCCCCATGGAAGCGCGAAAGAGACAGCGCGGCTCGCCTGCGGGGCGCCGCAGATCCGCGGTAAGCGGGATGCTGCAGATCTCTCCGTCGCCGGTGTCCGTCCACTCATGGGAAAACACCATATAGGGCGTCCGGTCCCGCGACAGATAAAAGGTGCCGTCGAGACAGTTCCATTCCTCCGGCGTGATCTTGCCTTCGCTGTGCAGACGGTAGGGCCCGAGCGGCGCGTCCGCGATGAGGATCATGGTGCCCTTCTTATCCAGCGCCACGGAATTAAAAGTGGCGAACATGTAGAAATGCCCGTTGTGGAAATGCACCTCGGGCGCCCAGTAATTCTTGTCGGCCCAGAAGTCCGCGGGACGGTGAAAGACCTCGAAGGGACCGTCCCACTCCGACAGATCGACGCTGCGGTAGCCGTCGAAGCCGTCGGCCTCCCCCCAGCAGGTGGCGGCTCTGGTGCCGAACAGATAGTATACCCCCTCATGGGGGAGGATGAACGGGTCGCGGATATTGATCTCGTTTAAGCGCATGTCGGGTCTCCCTGCCGCGGCAAAGTTGTGGATGAATGTCGAAGATAGTATAATGCAGAGCCGGCAGAAGATTCAACCGGAGAAGAACGGGGAAGACGATCGTGTATAATGAAATCTACCGATGCAGATTTGACGGACTGGGGATCGGCCGTGTGGAGAGAGACCGCAATTTCGCGGCGAATCTCGGCTTTTTTCACAATGAATACCAGATCCAGTATATCTTTGACGGGGAGCGGTATTTCTTCCGGGACGGCATCTGCTTCCGGATGGATCGGGGCTGCCTCGCGATCGTCGACAAAGCCATGATCGCCAAGACCTGTATCATCGGCGGGCATTATCACGACCGTCTCCTGATCGAGATGGAAGAGGCGTATTTCAAGAGGCTGTGCGCCTCGCTCGGCTTTGACCTGGCGGGATTTTTCCGCGGGCATCACGGCGTCTACCAGACTGATCCCGGGGGCATGATCGGCTCCTTTGTCTCCCTTGTCGACGAAGAGATGAAGCACATCTCCGGCAGCACGGAGATGCGCATCAAACTCGCCATCCTCAATCTCTTCGCCGGATCGGACCGCTGGGAACCGGGCCGTATGGAGCACCCGAACACCTCCTGGGGACGGGCGCCGGGCGAGAAGCAGAAGCGCGTGCATCAGGTCGTGGACTACATCTCGGCGCACTACACGGAGATCTCCTCCCTGGATGATCTGGCGGACCACTTCTACATGAGCAAACCGTATCTGTGCCGCATCTTTCAGGAGGTGACCAACTTCACCATCACCGAATACATCAATCTGACCCGCGTATCGGCAGGCAGACAGTATCTGCTGAATGAGGATCTGAGCATCACCGAGATCGCGAACCGCCTCGGGTATGAGAGCCTGACCTATTTCGAGCGGGTATTCAAGAAATTCACGTCCCAGACACCCCTGCAGATGCGCAAAGCCATGCGCGGCCGCAACAGGGAAAAATGAGCGGCCCCCTCCTCTCTTTTCTGTAAATCGATAAACCGAAAAACCGGTTAATATAGTTTGAAAATCATGGCAATTTTCATCCGCTTGTCAGAAGCGGCCTCCCCTCTTGAAATGACGAATATGCTCTTTTAATATGGCTTTGTGAGGATACATGTATGGCGCGCGTACGGGAGCCTCACACGGATTGTCAAACAAATTTCAAGACGAGGTGAACATGATGAAGAAAAAACTGGTAAGTGTATTGTGCGTAGTGACGCTTGCGGCCAGTTTGCTCGCGGGCTGCGGGAGCGAAGCCCCCGCGGCTGCCGGAGCGGGACAGGATGCGGCGCAGCAGACCGTGACAGAGACAGATAAGGCGGAGAACGCTGAGAATAAAGCAGAGGAGAAGCAGGCGGAAGAGGCTCCCGCGCAGGATGCCGCGGCAGAGCCGGTGAACCTGCGCATGGCCTGGTGGGGATCCCAGGACCGCCACGACAAGACGGTCGCGGCGATCGAACTCTACGAGTCCCTGCATCCGGAAGTGACGATCGAATACGAGTTTTTCTCCTTTGATGATTATTTCACCAAACTGAACACACTGGTCGCTTCGGACGAGGTATGGGACATCTTCCAGCTGGGCGGCAACTTCCCGACCTATCTGGACAAGATCCATCCGCTTGATGAGTACATCAGCTCCGGCGTCGTCGATGTGTCCGGGATCTCGGAGGCCTATCTTCAGACCACGCAGACGACGGACGGCAAACAGCTCGGACTTACCAACGGCATCAACACCTATGGTATCGCCTATGATCCCGCGATGTTTGAGCAGGCGGGAGCCAAGATGCCGACACAGAACTGGACCTGGGATGATTATAAAGAGGCTGCGGATCTGATCCATGAGAAGCTCGGCATCTTCGGCTCCTCCACCTTCCTCGGCTCCGACTTCATCGCCGGCTGCTCCTCCTACATCGGGCAGCAGGGCAGCCTGGGACAGTACGGCTTCTTCAACATCGATCTGACCGGCATGGGCTTTGACGATCCCCAGATGCTGACGGATTTCATCCAGATGCGGGCGGACATGATCAAGAGCGGCTCCTATCCGGACGCCGGCGCATCGGCCGAGGTCACCAATATCGAGAATGATTTCCTCGTGACCGGGGAAGCCGCCATGACCTGGGTCGCGGTCAACCAGTTCCCCACTATCTACAATGTCTGTCAGGAACAGGGCAGGACGCTCGCGCTGACGACGATCCCGCGTGTGAAGGCCGACGGCAATACCGGCCTGACGATCCAGTCCTCCCAGATGCTCTGCGTGTCGGAAGACTCCGAGAACAAAGAGGCCGCGGCCGCGTTCATCAGCTGGTTCGAGAATGACACGGACTGCAACAACATCCTGCAGGCCGAGCGCGGCATCCCGTCCAACGACAGCGTGAGAGAAGCCCTCAAGGCTTCAGCCACCGAGGGACAGAAGATCATGTATGACTATGTCGATCTCGTCGGCACCTTTGATACGCCGGATGAAGTCAATGTCCTGTCTCCCGACGGACAGGCGGAGGTACAGGACAAGTATCTCAATTACATCCAGCAGGTCGCGGGCGGACAGATCACTGCAGCGGAAGCGGCGGAAAAGACCTACGCGGACGCCGAGGCACTGTTCAAGTAAAGCAATCAGGGCGGTTTCCGCGGCATGATGCCGCGGAAACCGTTTTTTGAGGAATGATCATGAGCGGAACAAAGAATAAAAAATCCCTGCGGCAGATCATGGATAACGAAAATGTGGTGGGATATGTGTTCGCATTCCCGTTCATCTTCGGATTTGTCTGCTTTTCCCTGATCCCGATCGTCATGTCACTCTGCTACGCCTTTACGGACTATTCGCTCGGGACCAAGACGGCGACTTTTGTCGGGTGGGAGAATTTTGCCCGCCTCCTTACGGACGAGGTGTTCCTCCGGTCGATCGTGAAGACCCTGCAGTATGTGCTCATCTCGGTCCCGCTGAAGCTCTCCTTTGCGCTGCTGGTCGCCTTTGTGCTGACGAGACCGACCAGAATGGCCACGCTGTACCGGTCCCTCTACTATGTCCCCTCCCTCGTGGGCGGATCGGTGGCGGTCGCGCTGGTCTGGAAACAGCTGTTCGCCAGAAAGGGACTGTTCAACAGCGTGCTCGTTGACATGGGACTCAAGTCCGTCAACTGGTTCGGCAGCGAGACGCTCGCGATCTACCCGCTGATCCTGATGGCGGCCTGGCAGTTCGGCTCCTCCATGATCATCTTTGCCGCGGGCCTCAAGGAGATCCCGACGACCTATTACGAGGCGGCGCAGATCGACGGGGCGGGCGGCTTCCAGCGGTTCTTTAAGATCACGCTGCCGTGCCTGTCGCCGATCATCCTCTACAACCTGGTGATGCAGACGATCTCCGCGTTCATGACCTTTACGCAGGCCTTTGTCATCACCGGCGGCGGGCCGAATAACGCCACGCTGCTGTATGCGCTCAATGTCTATGATCAGGCGTTCAAGTACAACAAGATGGGCTATGCCAGCGCCATGAGCTGGGTCATGCTGGTCGTGATGAGCCTGATCACCCTGATCATCTTCCGGACATCCAGATTCTGGGTATTCAGTGAGTCGGAAAGCTGAGGAGCGGAAATGAGAGAGAAGAAACTGATCCGAAAAGTGATCTATCATACCCTGGTCCTGTTTTTCGGCTTTGTGATGATCTATCCGGTACTGTGGATGATCAGCGGCTCGTTCAAGGACAACGGGGAGATCCTCAGGGGGACATTATCCCTGATCCCCGCGGAATTCAAATCGACCAATTACGCGACCGGCTGGAAGGGCTTCGGCGGGACGACCTTTACGACCTTTTTTCGCAATTCCGTCCTGATCACGTCGATCGCGACCTTCGGGACCGTGCTGTCCTCCTCCCTGGTCGCCTATGCGCTGTCACGGATCCGCTTCCGCGGCCGGAAGCTCCTGTTCACCTGCATGCTGGCGACCATGATGCTGCCGGGACAGGTTATCATGATCCCGCAATATCTGATATACTATAAGCTGGGTCTTGTGCCGGGCTATGTGCCGCTCATACTTCCCTATTTCTGCGGGCAGGCGTTCTTCATCTACCAGATGATGCAGTTCATGCAGAGTATCCCGAGGGAGCTTGACGAAGCGGCCAAGATCGACGGATGCAGCAAATACCGGATCTACTCGACGATCATCCTGCCGTTGTTAAAGCCGTCCATTGTGACGACGGTGATCATACAGTTTTACTGGAAGTGGGACGATTACATGGGACCGCTGCTGTATCTGTCGAGGCCGAAGTCGTATACGGTGAGCTTTGCCATCAAGCTGTTCGCCGACTCGGCGTCCGTGACGGATTTCGGAGCAATGTTCGCGATGTCCACCCTGTCCCTGATCCCGGTGTTTTTGATCTTCCTGATCTTTAACCGGTATCTCGTGGAGGGCATCGGAACCAGCGGATTGAAAGGGTAAGACAGTGGCGGAGAATGATCTGTTCCGCGCATCGGTGGCGTTCTCGTCATCGGACCGTGTGCTGTGCGGTCTGATGGAGGCCGCGGCGGAACGGTGCGCGAAAAACATCCGGTATTTCGGAGACCGCAGGGTCCTCATCGAGGGCGGCGGCTATCACAAGATCTGGCTGGAGACCCAGCCGATGGGCGGCGCGATGTATGCCAAGCGCGATCCCGTGATCGGCAGGAACAATCAGCTCCTGTTCATGGAGCACCAGCGCAGCGACGGGAGGATCCCCGGTAGCATCGCGCTGGAGAACGGGCGGATCGTCCCGGAATTCAACAAGTTTCAGGGCTTCTGCTTCCCGCAGCCGGCACTGGATATGTATTATCTAACCGGCGACAGAGAGTACCTCACGCTGCTGGAGGAGACGCTGCGGCGTTTTGACGAATATCTCTGGCGGGTGCGCGATTCGGACGGAGACGGCTGCCTCGAGGCCTGGTGCCGGTATGACACCGG
>JAEEGL016011361.1_pt1 | contig 11264 bp, 7 predicted proteins | sample 9134231 | NCBI WGS metagenome assembly JAEEGL01 (sample SAMN16246548, study PRJNA631951) | gut metagenome | biome: gut microbiome; feature: rumen; material: fiber-attached | host: Bos | place: Iran: Karaj | collected 2018-10
ATTTAAATAACCAATAGTATTATACATCATTTTTTCAAAAACCTCAATTCTTGAGGATTTTTTGTCTTGGCTTTAATTAAATACGTTAATGTATTTGGAAAATTAGATTAATTATTTAAAAATAATACTTGATTTTCCTTATCTAATTTTTTGAGAAAAATAGGAGGAAAATGATATGGAAAATCAAGAAAAGAAATACGAATTAATAAAATTTGAGGATGGAGATTTTAGTTTAGATGTTAAAGTATCACCTGATGAAGATACTGTATGGTTAAGTGCAAACGAAATTGCATTATTATTTGAGAGAGATGAAAAGACTATTAGAAAGCATATAAACAATGTTTTTTTGGAAAGAGAAGTTGAAAAAAATAACAATACGCATTTTTTGCGTGTTGTAGGTGTCAAACAAAAAGTTGCCTTTTATTCATTAAATGTTATTATATCTGTCGGATATCGTGTTAAATCAAAACGTGGTACTCAATTTAGAATTTGGGCCAATTCTATTTTAAAACAATATTTATTAAATGGTTATGCTATTAATTCTGATAGAATTATGGCATATCAGTCTAATATATTACAATTAGAAGCTAATGTAATAAATATTGAAAATAGATTAAAGAATTTAGAAATGACTATTTATTCTGATAATACTCAAATTATATTTGAAGGAGAAATATTAGAACCATATACTTTCTTAAGAAAGCTATTCTTTTTAGCTAGAAATGAAATAACTATTATTGATCAATATGCAGATAAATTCTTACTAACAATGCTATCTGACTTAAAGGTTAAAATAACAATAGTTACTTCTACCTCTTCTTATTTAAATAAAGAAATAATACCTGATAACATAACAATAATACATAATGATATTATCCATGATAGATTTATAGTAATTGATGACTTAGTATATGCGATAGGCTCATCATTTAATGATATAGGTAAAAAGAGATTCTTTATGATGAAATTAGAAAATATAACAAAAGAAATGATATTAAAGTAACAGATTATAGTTAGACACTTTAGTGGTTTCGAAAAACGCAACTACTGGAAATGATTCAACTATATACTAACATATAAATAATATATTAAAAATAAAAATCTATGTTCATTTTCCGCACAATGCTTAAAATAATGAAGACGCTTGGATTAACGCTCGTCACCTCTACTTTTTAAATAAAAATGCTTTAACTACAAGATAAATCTTAACTCGGTTTTTTCCGAGTTAATTTTGTTTTCACCCTATAAGAAAACAGGAGCACATGCTCCTGTTTTAAAATTATAATAATTTATTTAATCTTTCTACTGCCTTTTTAGTATCTTCGTTAGATGCAAAGGATGTCAATCTAAAATATCCCTCACCACATTCACCGAAGCCTACACCAGGTGTACCTACTATATTTGCCTTATCAAGTAAATAATCAAAGAACTCAAAGCTCTTCATACCATTTGGACATCTCATCCAAATATATGGAGAGTTTTTTCCTCCTGAATACCAAATACCCTTCTTATCAAATAGCTCACATAGCATTTCTGTGTTTTTTTTGTATATTGCAAGATTCTTCTTGCTTTCCTCTACACCCTCAGGTGATAGTGCAACATAGGCTGCTCTTTGAACTGGATATGATACACCATTGAATTTAGTTGCACATCTTCTTTTCCATAATGCATTAATCGATGTATCACCTACAGTTAATTCCTTAGGTATAATAGTGAATCCACATCTAATACCAGTAAATCCTGCCATCTTTGATAAGCTTGATATTTCTATAGCTACGTGCTTAGCCATTGGAATTTGATATATTGATCTTGGTGAGCCATCAGTTATAAATGCTTCATATGCTGAATCAAATATAATTAATGAACCACTTTCATATGCGTATTCAACCCATTTTACTAGCTCATCATAGCTATATGTAGCGCCTGTTGGGTTATTAGGTGAGCATAAATAAATTACCTTTGGCTTACAATCTAAGCCATCTGGCATAGGTAGAAATTTATTCTTTTCATTACCTTCTATGTAATAAACCTTTCTTCCTGACATTAGATTTGAATCTACATATACAGGATATACAGGGTTAGGAATATAAATATCATTATCACCTAATATATCTACTATATTACCGATATCACTTTTAGCACCATCAGAAATAAATACATCCTCTAAATCTAATGTAACCTTATTTCTTTTATAATAATCCACTACCATTTCTCTTAGGAAATCATAGCCATACTCAGGTGGATAGCCCTTAAATGTTTCCTTAGCACCCATCTCAATTGATGCCTTAGCCATTTCATCAACTACTATTTTTGGAAGTGGTAATGTAACATCACCGATACCAAGCCTAATAATGTCAGCATCTGGATGAGTACTCTTATATGCCTTTACTCTTTTATTGATATCAGAAAATAAATAATTCTCTTTGATATTCTTAAAATTCTCATTAATCTTAATCTTCATATTCGTATACTCCATCAAATACCTTTTTAGCTGGGCCTGTCATAGTAATTTCATAATTATCATCACAAACTATTTCAAGTATTCCACCTAATAATTCAACATAGATAATCTCATTCTTTGGTACAATTCCATTTTTAACTGATGAAGCTACTACAGCGCAGGCACCTGTTCCACAGGCATAGGTTTCACCACTTCCGCGCTCCCATACTCTCATCTTTAAATGATTTTTATCTAATATTTTTACAAATTCAGTATTTACTCTTTCTGGGAATAATGGATTATTCTCAAAGAAAGGTCCAATCTTCATTAAATCGATACTACCAATGTGATCCTGGTAAATTACTGCATGAGGATTACCCATTGATACAGCAGTCATTTTATATGCCTGCTTTTTTATAACACATTCCTCATTTATCATTTCATGATCTAATGTAGTAGGAATATCCTTAGGATCAAATGATGCTCTACCCATATTTACTGATACCTTAGTTACTAAACCATTCTCAACAAATAAATTAAGCTTCTTAACTCCTGATAATGTTTCGATAGTGATTTCCTTTTTAGTAACAAGCTGATTATCATATAGGTATTTACCTATACATCTAATCGCATTACCACACATTTTACCCTCTGAGCCATCAGCGTTAAACATACGCATTTTAGCATCACAGGTATCGCTCTTTTCAATTAGGACAATTCCATCGCTTCCTACTGAGAAATGTCTTTCTGACATTTCAATTGAAAGTAAGCTAGGATTTTTTATTTCCTTTTCGAAGCAATTGATATAAATATAATCATTTCCACAGCCATGCATTTTAGTAAAATTAATTCTCATGCTTACCTCCCATTGAAGCCCTAATAAATCCAACGAATAATGGATGAGGTCTATTAGGTCTAGATTTAAATTCAGGATGGTATTGAACACCAATATAGAAATCTAGCTTACTAATTTCAACAGTTTCTACTAAATTACCATCTGGTGATAATCCTGATAATAATGCTCCATTATTAATGAAATCATCACGATATTTATTATTAAATTCATATCTATGGCGGTGACGCTCATGAATAAGCTCACTATTATATGCCTTATATATCTTTGATGATTTATTTAATACACAAGGGTATGAGCCTAATCTTAGTGTTCCACCCTTCTTTGTCTCATCTGATTGACCATCAAGATAATCAATAATCTTGTATGATGAATGCTCATCAAATTCATTTGAATTAGCATCCTTCTTATTTAATACATTTTTAGCAAATTCAATACATAGTATTTGCATACCTAGGCAAATACCAAAATAAGGAACGTTGTTTTCTCTTGCATATTTTGCAGATAAAATCATACCCTCTATACCACGTGAGCCGAATCCACCGGGTACGATTATTCCATCGATACCCTTAAATGTTTCATTAACATTAGCTGGAGTAATCTCCTCACTATCTACCCACTTAATATTGATATTTGTGCTTTCATGATAGCCTGCATGGTGTAGTGCCTCTACTACAGATAGATAAGCATCATGTAATTCAACATATTTACCTACTAATGCAATATTAGTTGTGTATCTAACATTTTTAATTCTATTAACTAAATCCTCCCATTCAGCTAAATTAGCCTTAGGAGCATTTATATTTAATTCTCTACAAACTATTTCACTTAAATTAGATTTCTCAAGCATAAGTGGTGCTTCATATAATACATCAAGTGTTACATTTTCTATAACACAATCAGGCTTAACATCACAGAATAATGATACCTTTTTAAAGATATTATGGTCAGTGATTTTTTCATCAGTTCTTAAAATGATGATATCAGGTGAAATACCCATACCTCTTAAGCCTCTTACTGAGTGCTGAACTGGCTTTGATTTATGCTCCTTTGATGCCTTTAAATATGGAAGTAAGCATACATGAATATATAATGTATTTTCTCTTCCCTGCTCTCTTCCTATTTGTCTAATAGCCTCTAGGAATGGCTGTGATTCAATATCACCTGTTGTACCACCAATTTCAGTTATTACTACATCAGCATCTGTTTTCTTTCCTACCTTATAAATGAATTCCTTGATTTCATTTGTAATATTAGGAATGTATTGTACTGTAGAACCAAGATAATCGCCATTTCTTTCCTTTGATATAACATTAGAAAAGACCTTACCTGTTGTAAGATTTGAATATTTATTTAAATCCTCATCGATAAATCTTTCATAATGTCCTAAATCTAGATCCGTTTCGGCTCCATCCTCAGTTACGAATACCTCACCATGCTGGTATGGAGACATAGTTCCAGGGTCAACATTAATATATGGATCTAGCTTTTGTGCTGCAACCTTTAAACCTCTTGATTTTAGTAATCTACCTAAAGAAGCTGCAGTAATACCCTTACCTAATCCAGATACTACTCCTCCTGTAACAAATACATATTTACTCATATTATGTCCCCCTTTATATATAAACTACTTATAGTATTCCTCTATAATTTCACTGGCTATTTTTACCTTGCTTTTTCTTAAATTCATAGCTCTTTTTTCTAAATATTTATGAGCTTCATCCTCAGATATATGCTTATGCTCAATCAACAGCATTTTAGCAGTATTGATAATTCTTATTTCCTCAAGCCTTGTTTTTAAATCCTTAGGCTTTTCTTGTATGCTTTCTCTTTTAATAATCGTTGCACATAAAAGCCTAATCGTTTGTAATAAAATTCCCTTAGAGGTTGGCTTGGTTAATGTTAGTATTCCATATTGGTAGGTTTTATAATAAACCTCAGCCTCAAGCTCAGGCTTAACAAACATTAAAATACCACTAATATTTTTTTCTGCCTCATCTATAGCAAAATCCATTCCAAAATCATCGATTACTGGTGAATTAACAATGATAATATCATAATCCTTTTCCACTAGTATTCTTTTAGCCTTTTGAACGGAATCTGATAATGTTACTTCATAATTATTTTCAGTTAAAGCAGATATAATGCCATTTGAGAAATTTTTAGATGAAGATACTAATAATACACTAAAAATTCTTTCAAGCATTTTTCCACCTCAAATTCTATTTTAAATAATTATCTAATAATTCCTTTGGAATATATTTCTTAACAAAATCAGATTGTCTTGCTATTACCTTAGCTTCTTCTAAGCTTTCTGGTAGCTTATCTAATTTGCTTAATAATAGCTCTGACGCCTTATTTAAATCAGAATCTATAGGCTTTCTTAAATTGTAATCTTCAAGAATTCCTTCCATACCAGCATATATTAATAATGTAAATGCTATATATGGATTGATTAATGGATCTGGTGAACGAAGCTCAGCTCTAACGTAGTTGTCCTTAGCTGCAGGAATTCTAATTAGCTCACTTCTATTTTCACAGCTCCATGATATATATTTTGGTGCCATTAGCTTACCAAGGCGCTCATATGATTTTTCATCAACATTTAAGAATGCTGTAATTTCCTTGATATGCTTTAATACTCCCTCGATGGCACATTCAAGCTTTCCTCCACTAATGGAGAAATTTATATGATATCCATTACCAGGCTTATCGCTAATTGGCTTTGGATCAAATGATGCAAATAAACCATTTCTTCCGGCAACTGTTTTAACTACTGTTTTAAATGTAATAGCCTCATCAGCTGCTCTTAAGGCATCGGAATATCTGAAGGCTACCTCGTTTTGTCCAGGTCCCTCCTCATGATGGCTTCTTTCTGGCATAATATCCATTTCCTCTAATGTTAGGCAGATTTCTCTTCTGATATTTTCTCCCTTATCATCAGGTGCGATATCCATATATCCTGCCTTATCATAGGTAACTCCTGTAGATTCACCCTCCTCATCAGCTTTAAATAAATAGAATTCTATTTCTGAGCCAAAATGGAATTCTAATCCATTTTTCTTAGCCTCACTAATAGCATTTATTAAAAGCTTTCTAGTATCACAGGTAAAATCTCTTCCGTCAGGATATTTAATATCACAGAACATTCTGATAACTTTTCCTTCTCTAGGTCTCCATGGAAGTATTGTTATAGTATCAGCATTTGGGAATAGGAATAAATCAGATTTATAACCACTCTCAAATCCATCGATTGCCATTGAATCAATTGATACACCATACTTAAATGCCTTCTCAAGCTCATGTGGCATTATTGATACGTTCTTTTGTTTACCATAAATATCAATAAATGCTAATCTAATAAACTTGACATCCTCTTCCTTTACGTATTCTAAAATAGTATTTACATCGTACATAAATGTACCTCCTTATCGTTAGTGGATTAATTATACTTATTAATAATTTGATCAGCACAATCAATTCCATCCTTAATAGCTATAACGACTAATGATTGTCCATTTTTCATATCTCCACATACTGATATTTTATCATTATATCTAAAATTATTTAATTTAATTTTATTGTTAATTGCATCTAATTTGTAATTATTTAAATCATCATCAGTAGTTCCTAGGAAGCCCATTGCGATAATTAGGTAATCACAAGGAAGATATTCTCTTGTATTTTCTACATCCTGAAGCTTCATTCTTCCGTTTTCGTTAACGAATTTAACCTTCTTGATGTATACTCCTGTTATTTTGTCATTTTCTTTAATTATTTCATCGATAGTAGTTTCATATCTTCTAATATCGTGATTCATTAATGTATTAGCCTCTAATACTCCATAATCTGTTTTCTTTTTATTAGGGTAATTAGGCCATGGAAGTGTATTTTCTAGTGGTGGCTCCTTTGTAATTTCAAGCTCTGTAATAGATTTAGCCTTTTCACGTGCAGCAGTACCACAACAGTCATTTGCAGTATCACCACCACCAACAATAATTACATTCTTATCCTTTAAATTATATTCAAATTCCTTATTATCAAGTAGATTTCTAGTTGTTTTAGATAAAAAATCTACTGCATATAATACACCCTTTGCATCATTATTCTTAACCTGTAATGGTCTTGCTAAAGATGTTCCACAAGCAAATACTATTTCATCGTATTTCTCGTTTAGCTCATCCATTGTAATGTCAACACCAATTTTAGTGTTTGCAATAAATGTAATGCCTTCCTCCTTTAAAAGGTTAATTCTTCTTTCAATTATCCTTTTTTCTATTTTCATATTAGGAATACCATACATTAGTAAGCCACCAAAGCGGTCGTTTTTTTCATATACAGTGACTGTAAAGCCATTATCATTTAATCTTTTCGCAGCAGATAATCCTGAAGGACCTGAGCCAATTACACATACCTTTTTACCATTTCTTTTGATATCCTTTTTAGGCTTAATCCAGCCATTCTTATAGGCTTCCTCTATTAGAAATAATTCATTTGCTCTAATAGATACAGATTCATAATTGATACTACATGAGCAGCATGCCTCACAAAGTGCAGGGCATACATTACCAGTAAACTCAGGGAATGGAGCTGTCTTTTCTAATCTTTTGTAGGCTTCCTCAAATAAACCTAAGTAGATTAAATGATTCCATTCAGGAATTAGGTTAGAAAGTGGACAGCCAACATTTCTATTATTAACCTTCATTGCGGATTGGCAAAATGGAACACCGCAGTTCATACAGCGTGATGCCTGTTCCTGTTGAGTTTTTAAATCAAATGGAATATGAAAGTCATTGAAGTCATCGATTCTTTTTAATACATCCTTTTCCTTCTTTTCCTTTCTTTTGAATTCCATAAATCCAGTAGGCTTACCCATTATTTCACCCCCGTAAATTTATTGAATGCATATAGCTCCTGATCCTCTACTCCTAACTCCTTAGCCTCCTCCATATATTCTAGGATTTGTGCATAATCATTAGGTAATACCTTAAAGTAATCCTTAGGATCAAAATTATATAATAGATTAGATACGTATTCACTACCTGTATACTTAATATGATTTGTTAATAATTCCCTAATTGTACTAGAATCCTTATCATTTAAATCTAATATAGATACAAGCTCTTGGTTGATATTCTTTTTATTAGTTGGTCCGTAGATATAAGCTACACCACCAGACATACCAGCAGCGAAGTTTCTACCAATTTTACCAAGTAATAATACAACTCCACCAGTCATATATTCGCATCCATGCTGTCCACAGCCTAAGGCTACTACCCTAGCACCAGAATTTCTGATTGCGAATCTTTCACCAGTTATACCATCTAAATAAACATCACCTGATGTAGCACCATATAATGCAACGTTACCACAAATGATATTCTTTTCAGGTGCGAATGTAGCCTTCTTAGATGCCTTAACAACTATCTTACCACCACATAGGCCCTTACCTAAATAATCATTAGCATCACCTGTAACATTTAATGTAACACCATGAGTTAGGAATGCACCAAATGAGTTACCTGCATTACCTGTTGCGTTAATAAGGATAGTATCATCAGCTAATCCCTTATCCTTGTATACCTTTGTTATTTCATTAGATAATATTGTACCTAACGCTCTATTAACATTAGATATTTCAATATCCATTTCCTTAACGTGACCATATTTAATTGATTCCTCGCATAAAGGTAAAAGCATTCTAGAATCTAATGTATTATTTAAATCTATTCTCTTATATTCCTTGAATATATTATCGTTTCTATTAACAACCTTAGCATTAAATAATAGCTTTGATACATCAAGTCTATTCTTATATTCCTTCTTTAATGCTAAAAGCTCAGTATGACCAACCATCTCATCAATAGTTCTAAAGCCAAGCTTTGCCATATATTCACGAAGCTCCTGTGCTATGAATTTCATGAAGTTAATTACGTATTCAGGCTTACCCTTGAAATTCTTACGTAATTTCTCATCCTGAGTTGCAACACCTACAGGGCATGTATTCATATTACATACTCTCATCATTATACAGCCCATTGCGATTAATGGTCCTGTAGCAAAACCGAATTCCTCTGCACCAAGTAATATAGCAACAGCTAAATCCTTACCTGTTAGAAGCTTACCATCAGTCTCAAGTCTAATTCTATCTCTTAAGCCATTTAATACTAATGTTTGATGAGTTTCTGATAGACCTATTTCCCAAGGAATACCAGCATTAGCTATAGATGTTCTAGGAGAAGCTCCTGTACCACCATCATATCCTGAAATTAATATTGTATTAGCACCAGCCTTAACAACACCAGCTGCGATTGTACCAACACCTGATTCAGCAACAAGCTTAACAGAAATTCTAGCCTCTCTATTAGCATTCTTTAAATCATAGATTAGCTGTGCTAAATCCTCGATTGAATAAATATCATGATGTGGTGGAGGTGATATTAATGAAACACCAGGAGTTGAATGTCTTGCTTTAGCAATCCAAGGGAATACCTTTTGTCCTGGTAATTGTCCACCCTCACCTGGCTTAGCACCCTGAGCCATCTTGATCTGAATTTCTATCGCATTAGTTAAATACTCAATAGTAACACCAAATCTACCTGATGCTACCTGCTTAATCTTTGAGCATCTATTTAATCCATCCTTAGATTCGTATCTTTCTCTTTCTTCTCCACCCTCACCAGTATTAGACTTACCGCCTAATATATTCATAGCGATAGCCATACATTCGTGAGCTTCCTTTGAGATTGAGCCATAGCTCATAGCTCCAGTTTTAAATCTCTTTACAATCTCATCAACGCTTTCTACCTCATCAATAGAAATTGAATGAGAGAAATCTAAATCTAATGTATCTCTAATATTAATTCTTTTCTTACCTAATAAATCAGTAAAATTCTTATATAAGCTATAATCACCAGTTCTACATGCTGCCTGAAGAGTAAAAATAGCCACTGGATCGTAGATATGATCATGCTTATTCTTTCTATATCCGTGAAGACCCATAGAATCTAATGTATCATCATTTCTTTCTAGTGCCTTATTGTATAGCTTAATTGAGTTTTCCTCTAATACATCCATACTAATTCCACCAATTGAATTAGGTGTATTAGTAAAGTATTTATCAATTATTTCATTTGATAAACCAATTGATTCAAATATTTGGGCACCATTATATGATTGAATTGTAGAAATACCCATCTTAGAAATAATCTTTGTAATACTCTTTAATGTAGCATGTCTATAGTTTTCTAATGCCTTCTTTGTATCTACAGTGATATATCCTCTTTCCTTATATTCCTCAATTGTTTCATATACTAGGTATGGATATATAGCATTAACACCAAATCCAATTAAGGCTGCGAAATGATGTACCTCTCTTGGTTCAGCTGCCTCTAATACTATTGAAACATGAGTTCTTTTTGATACTCTAGTTAAATATTGGTGTAAGCCTGATGATACTAATAATGAAGGTATCTTAATACCCTTAGTACCTCTATCAGATAGAATGATTATAGAAGCACCTTCATCAATCTTCTTTTCGCATTCCTTAAATATTCTATCTAAGGCTTCACCCATTTTTTCCTTCTTATAATCATAAGTAAATGAAATAGTATCTACCTTTATTTGATATGATTTATCTATATATTTAATCTTATTAAATTCTTCCTTAGATAATATAGGATTATCAATTCTAATTCTTTTTGCATTAATCTTTGTAGGATTAAGTAGATTACCCTCTCTTCCTAAATACATTAATGAAGACATTACTATATCCTCTCTAATTGAATCAATAGGAGGGTTAGTAACCTGAGCAAATCTTTGCTTAAAGAATTGATATAAATTGAATTCTTTTTCCATTAATACAGCAAGTGGTAAATCATTACCCATTGATACTACCTTTTCTGCATCGTTGTTAGCTAGAGGAATAATACCCTCCATTAGCTCATCATAGGTATAATTTAATTCATGCTG
>JAEEGL016040443.1_pt1 | contig 11264 bp, 8 predicted proteins | sample 9134231 | NCBI WGS metagenome assembly JAEEGL01 (sample SAMN16246548, study PRJNA631951) | gut metagenome | biome: gut microbiome; feature: rumen; material: fiber-attached | host: Bos | place: Iran: Karaj | collected 2018-10
CTCGTTAAGACAAACGGTAAGATATCACTGGTAAAGGTAAGACTTTACACCGGCAGAAGTCATCAGATAAGAGCACACCTTTCACATTTCGGTTTTCCTATCATAGGAGATACAAAATACGGAAAGAAAGAAAAAGAATTTGGTGTATCAAGACAGCTCCTTCATGCATACAGCATGGAACCTGAAGAGTACGGGAGATTCATGAACTTCAATTTCAAGGCTGACCTTCCAAAGGATATGACTGATATCTGTATAAGGGAATTCGGCCCCATAGAGGAATATTTTAAATGACTACCTGGAAATCGAGAGGTTTGAGAGGATCGAACCTTGAAGATCTCATCAACAGAAGCAATGAAAAATATAAAGAAGCAGGACTTGCTCTGGTTCAGAAGATCCCTACGCCCATAACTCCCATTAACATCGATAAGAAGACGAGGCATATAACTCTGGCTTATTTTGAACAGAAGAGTACCGTAGATTATATAGGTGCGGTTCAGGGGTATCCCATATGCTTTGATGCCAAGGAATGCGCTACCGATACTTTTTCCCTGAATAACATCCATGCTCATCAGGTTGATTTCATGAAGAAATTTGAAGCCCAGGGAGGAATTGCCTTTTTCCTTATCTATTTTACCGGAAGGAATGAGCTTTATTACCTTCCCTATCAGATGCTTGACTTCTTCTGGAAGAGAGCTGAAGAGGGCGGCAGGAAATCCTTCAGGCATGATGAATTGAATCCGGATTATATCATTAATGAAAATCCGGGCATCCCCGTTCCCTACCTGGATAAAGTCAAGCAGGATCTTGCGGACCGCCCGGATTAGATCATCTTTCTATAATAAAAATATACAGGTTGTAATCCGCAGGATATGATTTCCTTATCTCATATGAAAACCCTTTATCTTTAATGGTTCCCGCCCAAAATGGTTCATCCAAAGTACCGTTTCTGAATTGTTCCACAAAATCTTCCAGATCGACTTCTCCGCGTATGTCAATGCGCCCCGCTGTCTGCACCAGATCATATACTTCATTAAGATCATCTTCGTAATTCAAGCTCAGGTCGAGGCTGACTGTATAATCACGTATTATGCCTCCGTCCAATCCGGTGTAAAATTTTATTCTGCTGACTGCTTCCGAAGTATTTTGATATTCCAGGACACATTCCTGTCTGTACATGTTATCCGACACATATTCATATCCGAACGGAGCAAGAATATCGGATTTTATCTGCATATATGAATCAAGGCCTGCTTTATAGTAACCGTAATTGACTTTGCCGTTGTTTACGAAGAGCATAAAAACAGTTATATAGATAGCAGCTTTTATGATGAGAAACAGACATAAAGGAATGACACTCGGCGTGTAGTATTTCTTCTCGGGATCATATTTCGAATATCTTGCAGGGATTCTGAATTCTTCATCCCGGAATTTCTTTTCGTTAAATCCCTCAATAGTTCCTTCCGGTGCATCGGCATTATCGGATATCTTACAGTCTGTAAGGATCTTTTTGATCATTCGTCCTTTTGAGATGACTCTGTCTATATCACGAATGTAACGTGCATATCGTTTATGGATCTTGTTTTCGGCAGTGGCTGTGGAGCTTAAGAAAAAGTACTTATTTATCCTGACTCTGACGCTGTATTTTAAGATATAAAAAGTATTTCCGTATCTGACATAAGTCTTCTCACGGCCTGCATTGTAAAAAAGAGGCGTTATCAGAATGCATACAAAACCATAAAAAAACAGGATACCGAAAACAATCGTATAATCTATGTCAATATATTTGTATAACTGGATATCGTATGAATGTGAAATAAAGTAATACATAAAACCGATACCGATTACAAAAAAATCGACATATCCGGTGAGAAGAAGAGCGGATATCAGTCTTAATGCCTTAAAACCGGCACGTCTTTCATCGGGAAAATAGTATTCTTTTATATTATTATCCTGCTGTTTTTTGAATTTATCATCCGAAAACAGTGCTTCGGTATTCTCTTTGCCAAAATATACACTTTCCATATTGACACCTTATTTTTTCATCTGTATAATTCACTGTGTTACCAAATTAGCACATTAGCATAGTAAAGTGTAAACCAAATTATTCATGATACTGGATATGATATATACTAATTTATTGTATCATGAAATCCACTCAAAGAGAGAATAATATGAGCAGATCAAACAACAATCTTCTTCATACTCCGGACGGTGTCAGAGACATCTACGGAAAAGAGTATGACAATATCAAATTCGTAAGGAAGACCATTTCCGATGTGATCTCATCATACGGATACTCGGATATTCAGACTCCTTCATTCGAATACTTCGATGTTTTTTCCAAGGAAGTCGGAACCATTCCATCCAAGGAACTGTATAAATTCTTCGATAAGGAAAATGAGACACTGGCGCTTCGTCCGGATTTTACACCCTCCATTGCAAGATGTGCGGCCAAGTATTTCATGGATGAGAACAAGCCTCTCAGGTTTTCCTATATAGGATCTACCTTCCAGAATATATCTTCATTACAGGGAAAATATTCCGAAGTAACTCAGGAAGGCGCTGAGCTTATAAACGACGGTTCCGTCTATGCCGATGCCGAGATGATCTCGCTTCTTATAGACAGCCTTCTTAAGACCGGTCTTGAGAACTTCAGGGTTTCCATCGGAGAAGTCGATTATTTCAGAGGCCTCTGTTCTGAAGCAAAGCTTTCCCCGGATGAAGAGAACGACTTAAGGGAGCTGATCTCTTCAAAAAATCCCATCGCAGCCGCAGACCATCTTAAAGCTTGCGATATCACGGATGAGATGAGGGATAAGCTCTTAAGGATCACGGATACATTCGCAGATCATTCGATGCTTTCAGAACTTGCGGAAAATGCAGGCAACGACCTTTCGAAGAAGGCCATTGAAAGACTGAGCACATTGTTCGATCTTCTCAAACTTCGCGGATTTGAAAAATACGTTTCCTTCGACCTCGGAATGCTATCAAAATATCAATATTATACCGGTATCGTGTTCAGAGCATTTGCACTGGGAGCAGGTTCCCCCATAGCGATGGGAGGAAGATACGATACACTTCTTTCATACTTCGGCAAAAATGCTCCCGCGGTAGGATTCGTCATCCTTCCAGATGAAGTTGAAAAGCTTCTTGAAAGACAAAATGTATCCTTCCCCGAAGCAGACGAGATCACCGAGATCGCATACAGCGAAAATGAAGCGGGAAGCTACGAAAATGCACTTGAAACTGCAAACGCTCTAAGATATGACGGTAAGAGAGCGGTTTTGGTAAATAAGACGAGAGAGTGAAAATGAACAGTTACGACGATTATCTTACATTTGCCCTCGGAAAGGGCAGACTTTCAAACAAGACAATGGAGCTCTTCGAAAAGATCGGCATCGAATGTGAAGAGATGAAGGATCCTTCATCAAGAAAGCTCATCTTTACAAGTGAAGAGACCAAGACCAGATTTTTCCTGTCAAAGGGCCCCGATGTTCCGACATATGTCGAGTACGGTGCCGCTGATATCGGTGTCGTCGGAAGGGATACCATCCTTGAGGAAAACAGGAATGTATATGAGATCCTTGATCTGGGATTCGGAAAGTGCAGGATGTGCGTATGCGGTCCCGAATCTGCCGCAGAGAAGCTTCTCCATCATGAGAGGATCAGGGTTGCCAGTAAATACCCCGTCATAGCCAGGGAGTATTTCAATAACAAGAAAAACCAGACTGTCGATATCATAAAGCTTAACGGAAGCGTAGAGCTTGGTCCCATAGTCGGTCTTGCCGATGTTATCGTTGATATCGTTGAGACAGGTTCCACACTGAAGGAAAACGGACTTGCCGTTCTTGAAGAGATCTGTCCGCTTTCTGCAAGGATGATCGTCAATCCGGTGAGCATGCAGCTTAAGGGTGACCGCATCAGGGAACTTGTCCTTAAACTCAAGGAACTGCTTTGATCTAAATATACTTTTGGAGGATATATCATGAAGATCGTAAATCTTACTTCCGATTCAATCTCGGAGATTCAGAGCGCACTTCTTAAGAGAAGCCCCGCTCAGTATACCGAATATGAAGCAACCGTTAACGATATCCTTGCTGATATCAGGGAAAACGGCGATAAGGCACTTTTTGAATATACCGCTAAATTCGACGGTTTCACTCTTACAGAGGAAAATATCCGCGTTACAAGAGAGGAGATCGACGAGGCGTATTCCAAACTTGATAAGGAATATATCGAAGTTATAAAGAAAGCTGCCGAAAATATCCGCGAATTCCATGCAAAACAGCTTCGTAATTCCTGGTTTGAGACTAAGCCCGACGGTACTATGCTTGGAATGAAGATCACCGCCATCGAAAGACTTGGAGTTTATGTTCCCGGAGGAAAGGCAGCATATCCTTCATCGGTTCTTATGAACATCGTTCCTGCCAAGGTTGCGGGTGTTGACCGTATCATAATGTGCACACCTCCCGGAAAGACCGGTGTCATCGATCCCGGAACTCTTGTTGCAGCCGATATTGCCGGAGCAGATGAGATCTACAGAGCGGGCGGGGCTCAGGCCATCGGAGCCATGGCATACGGAACCAAATCCATACCCAAGGTCTTCAAGATCACCGGTCCCGGTAATATCTTCGTAGCTCTTGCAAAGAAAGCTGTATACGGATTTGTAAGCATTGATTCCATTGCAGGTCCTTCCGAAGTCATGGTCCTTGCCGACGAAACCGCTAATGCCCACTACGTAGCGGCAGACCTTTTAAGCCAGGCTGAACACGATGAGCTTGCAAGTGCTATACTTGTAACTACGGACAAAACTCTTGCAGACAGGGTAAATGAGGAGATCGAAGGATATCTGCAGACTCTCTCCAGAGCAGATATCATCAGAAAATCTCTTGATAATTACGGATATGCACTTGTTGCGGAAAACCTTGAACAGGCTATAGATACAGTTAACACCATCGCAAGTGAGCATCTCGAGATCCTTACAGCAAATCCCTTTGAGGTAATGACCAAGATCCGCAACGCAGGAGCTATTTTCCTCGGAGAGTATTCTTCAGAGCCGCTGGGAGATTATTTTGCAGGTCCCAACCATATTCTACCCACAAACGGAACCGCAAGATTTTTCAGCCCTGTTAATGTTGATGATTTCATAAAGAAGAGTTCCGTTATATACTATTCAAAAGAAGCTCTGGAAAGAGACTCAAAGGCAATTCAATTATTCGCAAACAATGAGGGACTTACCGCTCATGCAAACAGCATAAAGGTTCGTTTCGAGTGATAAAGGAGAAGGCTATGCCCGCAGCTAAAAAGTTTAGAAAAGCAGATTGTGCAAGAAAGACCGGTGAAACCGATATCAAGATAGGATTAAATATCGACGGAACCGGAAAAAATAACATAAACACAGGCATAGGATTTTTTGATCACATGCTGAGTGCTTTTTCCAAACACGGTTTATTTGACCTTGACTGCAAAGTAAAGGGTGATCTTAATGTGGACGGTCACCACAGTGTTGAGGACTGCGGTATAGTTCTCGGCAATGCCATAAAAAAGGCAGTGGGAGATAAAAAAGGTATCTGCAGATACGGATATTTCATTCTTCCCATGGATGAAGTCCTGGTTCTTTGCAGCCTTGATCTTTGCGACAGACCTTACCTTGGCTTTGAATATGAATACAGAGTGCCTATGATCGGTGATCTTGATACTGAGCTTATAAGAGAATTCTTTTACGCTGTATCATATTCAGCAGGCATGAATCTTCACTTTAAAGTCCTGTCCGACGGAAATGCTCATCATGTTACTGAAGCCATGTTCAAGGCATTTGCCAAAGCTCTTGATATGGCAACAAGCCGTGATGCAAGGATCGACGGAGTTCTCTCCACGAAAGGAGCTCTTTAATGTACGTTAAGAAATTTTTACCCTGTATATATCTAAAAAACGGAAGCGCCGTAACAAGCGACGAAGATGATACCATCATTGAAGCCGATGCATATTCCCTTGCCATGAAATTCTGCAGGGATCTTGCGGACGGTATCATTATCTATGATCTTTCGGAAGGCGAGGGAGATGAAGCACACGAAGAGTCTCTTAAGATAATCCGCGCCATCTGCGGAGACAGTGAAGTGCCCGTATATGCCACAGGCAACATCAACCGTCTTGAAGATGTTAAGAAACTGATCTATGCAGGCTGTTCCAAAGTAATCCTTGATTATGATAAGGATGTTAATATCCTTTTAACTTCAGCCGCCAGCGGAAGATTCGGCAGGGATAAGATATATGCTGCGGTTTCTTTCCCCAAGACCCTTACCACAAAGGTTGAGACTCTTGACAGGAGTCTGCTTATAGGAACCGATACCAATTATCATGCAAGTGATGAGAAGGATTCCGGCGATGTATCCGATTATGCTACAAAATACTGCTCAGGAATTCTGTTAAAGAACATCCATGCACTTGATGTTATTGAAAATGATATTAAGCTCCCCATTATCATCAGTGCCAAGGATCTTGCTTTTAACAAGATAATCGAATTCCTCAAGAAGGATTCCGTTTCGGGTGTAACAGGTAACGTTATATCCCTTAATTCGGCTGATATCTCATCCATCAAGAATATTTGTACGGAAAACGGCATTATCGTCAGACATCTTGAGAGCAAGATCAAATGGAGCGATCTGAAAAAAGGTCCCAATGACCTTGTACCCGTCATTGTTCAGGATTATAAGAATGATGAAGTTCTTATGCTTGCATATATGAACGAGGAAGCATTCCTGAACACAATTTCCACAGGCCTGATGACTTATTATTCCAGGAGCAGAGAGGAACAGTGGGTAAAGGGTGAGACCAGCGGTCATTATCAGTATGTAAAGAGCCTTACGGCAGACTGTGACAAGGATACCATCCTTGCCAAAGTATCCCAGATCGGTGCCGCATGTCATACCGGCAACAGAAGCTGCTTCTTCAATGAGATCACGGATCCCATCGAAACAGATAATTCCAATCCTCTTCAGGTATTTGAGAAGGTATATGATGTGATCCTTGACAGAAAACTCCATCCCAAGGAGGGATCCTATACCAATTATCTTCTTGATAAGGGCCTTGATAAGATCCTTAAGAAGGTGGGAGAGGAAGCAACCGAAACCATAATAGCTTCCAAGAATGCTTCAAATCAGGAGATTGTTTACGAGATCAGCGATCTGTTGTATCATCTCATGGTACTTATGGCCCAGAAGGAGATCACCTGGGAAGAGGTAACTAAAGAACTGGCCGGAAGGTAAAAAATGAGTTCAGACAAATTATTCTTGTCTAACGACATATTAATGTCGATAGAAAAACCCGAAAGATATATCGGACACGAAGTTAATTCATGCATAAAGGACCCTGATTCAGTCAGGGTCCGTTTTGTCATGTGTTTTCCCGATGTTTACGAGATAGGAATGAGCCATCTGGGGATTCAGATACTCTATGATATGTTCAATTCCTTCGATGATGTATGGTGCGAAAGAGTATATTCTCCATGGGTTGATCTTGATAAGGTGATGAGAGAAGAGCATATTCCTCTTTTTACACTTGAATCCCAGAGGCCGGTTAAGGAAGCTGATTTTCTTGGCATAACCATTCAGTATGAGATGTGCTATACCAACATCCTGCAGATCCTTGATCTGTCCGGAATCCCGCTGGAATCAAAAGACCGTACAGAGGAGGATCCTATTGTAATAGGAGGAGGCCCCTGCACATATAATCCCGAGCCCATTGCTGATTTCTTTGATATTTTCTATATCGGAGAAGGTGAGACCAGATACCGTGAGCTCCTTGATCTGTATGAAAAATGCAAGGATGAAGGCAGATCCAGGGATGAATTTCTTATTGAAGCCGCTAAGATCGGCGGTCTTTACGTACCCAGATTTTATGAGACCACTTATAACGATGATGGAACCATAAAGGAATTCAAACCCACCATAGAAGGCCTGCCTGCCACCGTACGCAAGGAAGTGGTTAAGGATCTGGACGATACTTATTACCCTAAAAAGCCCGTGGTTCCGTATATCAGGTGTGTTCAGGACAGAGTTACCCTGGAGATCATGAGAGGCTGTATAAGGGGCTGCAGGTTCTGTCAGGCCGGAGAATTATACAGACCTGTCCGTGAAAGAAGCGTTGATAAGCTCCTTGAAACCGTATATGCGATGCTTGATTCCACCGGTTATGAGGAGGTTTCTTTAAGCTCCCTGTCATCATCTGATTACACTAAACTTCCGGAATTGCTTGATAAACTAATCGTCGAATGTGAGAAGAGAAAGGTAAATATCACCCTTCCTTCACTCAGGATTGATGCTTTTTCCCTTGATGTCATGAACAAAGTAGAAGACATCAAGAAAACTTCCGTTACCTTCGCTCCGGAAGCCGGTTCCCAGCGCTTAAGAAATGTAATAAACAAGGGGCTTACTGAGGAAGATATATTGTCAGGTGCCGCTCAGGCCATTGCCGGTGGATGGACTAAATTCAAGTTTTATTTCATGCTTGGACACCCCTTTGAAACCGATGAAGATATCGTAGGGATAGGGGATCTTGCCAATAAAGTAGCTGCGGAATTTTTTGAAATGGTCCCCAGGGACAAAAGAGTAAACGGCCCCATATCAATAACCGTAAGTACTTCGTTTTTTGTTCCCAAGCCCTTTACCGCCTTTCAGTGGGCGCCCCAGTGCACCTCCGATGAATTCGTCCGTAAGGCTTATGTCTGCAGAAAAGGCATAGCGGAACAGCTTAACCAGAAAAGGATCCATTATAACTGGCATGATGCGGATACCAGTGTTATTGAGGCTTTGCTTGCCAGAGGCGACAGGAAGGTTGCCGCGGTAATTAAAAAGGTCTATGAAAAGGGCGGTATATATGACGCCTGGTCCGATTATTATTCCCATGAAAGATGGATGGAAGCCCTTGATGAATGCGGTCTGAGCCTTGATTTTTACGCTTTCAGGGAAAGGGGAGAGGACGAGATATTCCCCTGGGATTTCATAGATATTGGCGTTAACAAGAGGTTTTTGCTCAAGGAATACAAGAAGGCATCACGAGGTGAGATCACAACCAACTGCAGGGCAGGTTGCAGCGGCTGCGGAGCCGCAACTTTTGGTGCCGGAATATGCCCCGGAGCCGTGAAATCTCCTCTTTATTGATTCAATATCTTCTGTTATAATGAAGAGTACAATTGTAGTGAAAATTTGTTTCTATATGGGGGGAAAACAAATGCAGAAATACAACGTACTTCTTACCGGTAAACAGCGTATCGTTTTTGAGGATTTTTTCAATCATCTTTCCGATGATTTTAATCTGCTGTCTACTTCCATGAGATATGAGGACATCGTTAATCATATCAATCTTTTCCATCCCGATATTTTCCTAATCTGTCTCAGCAATGAAAACAGAGATGATTTCAGTGTTTTCATGGAGCTTAAGAGAATCCTTGCAAGAGAAGATGTCATCGTATTTATCGTCGGTGATAAAGAAGACTGCAGACTCTTTAATGAGTGTGTTGTTTACCTTGCTAATGAAACCTTTGAAAAGCCTATTTCCATAAACCTTATCAAAGAAGGCATTTTGGATTATATGCGTGAAAAGGAAAGAAAAGCGCTTGAAGAAGCCAAGATGCTTAAGAAGGTTGATGAAGTCAAGGAAGAAGCGAGAAGAAAGCATGTAATGATCATTGATGATGATCCCATCATGCTTAAGGTTGTTAAAGAGCAGCTCAGCGAAAAATATGACGTTGCAACTGCCATCAATTCCAAGATCGCATATAAATTCCTTGAAAATAAGACTACAGATATGATCCTCCTGGACTATGAAATGCCCGGTGAGGACGGTCCTACCACATATGTAAATCTTCGTACCAATTTTGATCTTCTTGATACCCCCATTGTTTTCCTTACCGGTGTTTCCGATAAAGAAAAGATAACCGAAGTGCTTATGCTCAAGCCTCAGGGCTATCTTTTGAAGCCTATCGATAAAGATATGCTCCTCGGAACTGTCGAAAAATTCATCGGATAACAGGGTGAAATATGGGATTTTACATTGTTTTTACACTGCTTATGATCATATGTCTTTTAACGGTCATATTCAGTTGTAGGCAAAAACATAAAAATATCGGTTTTATATTCACTACGGTTTTAGTGGTGGTGATTGATATTTTGTGTCTTTTTATTCTGGCCGCGGACACCATAAAGCAGGCCAGAAATTTTCTTATTTTGTACTATCTCATTTATCCCTGGCTTTTCTTCGGTTCCATGTGGACCATTGACTCTTCATATTCCATAAAAAAACATTATGACTGTGGATTGGTCATGAGTCTTATATGCGGTATTCAGTCGATTATCATCGGATTTGGGTATTTCAAGAATGGACTGATCATATTTAGCAGGGAAATATTATTCGGCCGCATCTGGTGGATCGCTGAATTCCCTAAGAATGTGATGCTAAGTGCATTTAAAGTATATTTCATTCTTGTACTTTTATGTGCTCTTATCATTCTTGGTATGCTGGCATATTTCATAAAGAGCGTCCCCAAAGTATTCAGGTTCAAATATATCAATCTAGGCATCATGCAATGTATTATGCTGGGACTGATAATTACGACATTCATACTGAAATTCCCGGTATGGATGCATACTATTGCAATGAATTTCGTTGCTTATTTTAGTTTCTATTATGTCTTCGTGTATTCCGATCTGAAATTAAGGGACACTGTGCTTTATGATTTTGCAAATGAGATGTCCGACGGTCTTGCTGTTTACAACAAGCATAATGATCTTATTTTTGTAAACCTTCTAATTAAGCTTTCTGTTTCGGATGCATATCTTGCAGCAATGGAAGATATTAGCCGACTTGAAGCATTTATTTCCAAAACCGAAACGATAGAAGGCATTGAGGTAGTTCCTTACGGTGACGAAAAATATAAATTATACTTCAGAGTAAAGAAAACTGTCATCGGAAATGATAATGCATTTATCGGTACTGTTTATACTTTCCACGATACCACTTCAACCATTACCCAGATCAAGAACATGGAAGAAGTAAATTTTGAATTGGAAAGAACCGCTAAGATGAAATCGGACTTCTTAGCTAATATGAGCCACGAGCTGAGAACACCCATGAATGCAGTTATCGGACTTGCTGAAATTGCCTTAAGAGAGCAGGCTATTCCTTCAAACGTCAGAGACTGCCTTAATCAGATAAATTCTTCCGGAAGAAACCTTCTTAATATCATCAATGATATTCTTGATTTCTCC
>JAEEGL016120356.1_pt1 | contig 11264 bp, 6 predicted proteins | sample 9134231 | NCBI WGS metagenome assembly JAEEGL01 (sample SAMN16246548, study PRJNA631951) | gut metagenome | biome: gut microbiome; feature: rumen; material: fiber-attached | host: Bos | place: Iran: Karaj | collected 2018-10
CAACGACATCATGTTCAAGAATATACTTTACACCACTCTCTAAAGCTTCAGGATGATAAACAAATTTATCGCCCTCTGTTAAACTTGGCATTAAGTCAGTAGCAGAACTATCATAATGAAGTCCAGATATTATACTACCAATAAAACGTGCTGTATCCTCATCAAGAAGTATACCTTCACCATATTTTTCTTCAAATTCTGCCTTTAATATATTAAGTTGTTCTGTATAAGTTTTAACTAAATCATCTAAATATTCTTGTCTTTTTTCAATAGGTTGATTATAAAATTCTCTTGTTTCTTCATCAGCATAAGAATTCATTGTAAATATTTCATCTACAATAGAATTAAATACCATACCAAGTTCATGATCGATGTTTTCATAAGCTTGAAGTGAATATTTTACATTCATTGTTATATTATTCAATAATTCAACTGACTTATCTATTCTTTTTGTCGGATCTGTATTGGCTTCAACTACTGATTCATAAAAATTCGCTAATTTACCAGTAAAGTTAACTTTATAATTGCCTTTACTACCATCCATTATAGTTAGAGCACTATTATGATATCCTTGAACTTTTGTCATTGCTTCAACATCAACATGAACTTTATAGTTTTGCCCAGTCTTTGCTCTTAGCCTATTTGTTGTTGTATCAGCAGAATAATTACTTATTGATTTTCCACTTTTAAACTCATCACTTACACTTTGAACTGCATCTGATAAAGTTGCTCCTTTTTCAAGAGTAGTAAATTTTTCACCATTTATGATTACTTCATATACTCCATCTTCATTTAATTCAAGTTTGACTTCACAATCACCTGATAATGATTCAGATATATATTTTTCAATTACTACTTTGTTTTCATCATTTAATACATCACTTGCTTTATATGTAACATTATTTTTTTTAGATACTACACTTGTTACATCATCTATATTAATTGATCCATTTTCTGTATATGGTACTTTAACTTTCTCACCATCAACAACAAGTTCATATCCATCAGAACCAAAAGTTACAGATTCAACTTGTCTACCTGTTTTATTTTCTATTTCTGAAACAAAATTTCCTAATATTTCATGATTAGTATCATCATGGATAAAATTACCAGTTACTGATTGATTTTGATTAAGAAATGATTTTACATCTTTTAATGTAGTATTATTATCTACAATACTTACTAATTTACCATTACGAATTATATATGTTTTGGCTCCATCTCTTTGAAAAGAATAACCCATTTCTGTAAACGTAGATAAATCATCAATTTCAAAAGCTAAATCTTCTTTATCTATTCCATAATTCATACAATCACCACGATTCTATTTTATTACTCTATAATCATACATAATAATTGTAACACAAAAAAAGACTAGATACATACTATCTAGTCTTTTAAACTTACACTTTACACTTCTTGCATGACGGTAATGATTATTGGTCTACATTCTGTCTCAGTATAAAAATATCTACCAAGTTCATCACGTATATCCTGTTTAATTTGATTATAATCTACTTTAGTACCTGCCATCGTATTTTTCTTTATTACTTCTTCTGATATCTTTTGACTTTCAGCAAGAACATCCATATTATCTTTAACATAGATAAATCCACGTGTTAATACTTCTGGTCCTGCGATTATTTCTTTAGTTTCACGATTTAGAGTTGCACAAACAATAACAATACCATTTTCTGCTAACATTTCACGATCTTTTAGTACAAGTTCACCAATATCATTTTGACTCTTACCATCAATTAAGACATCATCAACTTTTACTTTATCAAACTCATCAGTTACTAATTCACCATCAATGAATGATGCAATATCACCATTAAGTTTTAAAATAATATTTTCTTTTGGAATACCTGTTTGATTTGCAATATCAGCATTAGCATATTGATCTTTATATTCTCCTTTAACAGGAAAATAATACTTAGGTTGCATTAAGTTAATCATTAACATTAAATCTTCTCTTGATGGATGTTCAAGTAAATGTACTTTACCATTTAGGCTAATTACATTCATATTTAGTTTAGCAATATCATCCATTATTTGAACCATACGTTTCTCAACACCCAAGTACATTGGTTCAGTAATAAAGATAGTATCATTATCCATTGGTTTAATATATTTATCAGTACCACGAATAATTCTTTCTAAGTTATTATATGGTTTTTCTTTACCATCACTAATTAAAATAATTATTCCTTTATCATTAATATTAGTTAAATCACCTATTTTTTCTTGATCAATAAACAAATATTTTTCTTTCCTTGCCATACTAATCATATCTTGTAGGCTTTTACCCATAATAACAATTTTTCTTTTTGTTTTTGATACTTCATCAAATATTTCTTGAAGTCTCATAATATGAGCTGGTAAGATACTCATAATAATTCTATTTGGATTATCATGAAGCACTGTTCTAATATATTTATTTACCTTATGATTTGGACTAGTGAATCCTCGTTTAGCTGCATATAAACTTTCACTCATTAAGCATAAAACACCTTGTTTACCGATATATGCAAGTTTACCAATGTCTGTTCCATACATACCAGTTTGACCTGGATCAAAGATAAAGTCTCCAGTGTATACGATTGCTCCATCTTTCGTATTTAAAACGTAACAAAAGCAATCTGGTATTGAATGTGTTACACTAATTGGGAAAATACTATTCTCACCCATATTAAGTCTTAAATGAGGTCTAATTACGTGTAAATTTGCTTTCTTTATTCCATCATTTTCAAGTTGTAACTTAATAATTTCAATAGTAAATTTAGATCCATAAATAGGTATATTAGGAAGATCCATAATAATATCAGATAAAGCTCCCATATTACTTTCATGACCATGTGTTATAAATATACCTTTTATCTTTTTATAATTCTCTTTTAAATAATCTATACTTGGTATTATATAATCAATACCTAACATACGCTCTTTTGGATATTTAAGACCTGCATCAAAGATGAAGATATCATTATCTACATCAACAACATACATATTTTTACCGTCTTCATTCAATCCACCAAGAGCGAAAATTTTTATTTTTGACATAATTTCACCCTCTTTATAAATTTTAATAATAATTTAAAAGATTTTTATCATTACAATAATATCATTTATTATAATTTTATGCAAGATTTTATTTAAATAAAAAACAGACGATTAATCGTCTGTTTCACTTTTAATTATCTTATTTTTTCTTTTTTTTTAACAGAAACTAAATCAATTCTATATGATGCATATCCATCATAATTTAGTTCATAGTCTGTTGTATCTGATGAAAAGAACCCGTTAATTACATCTGCTCCCGTTTTTTTAATAATATTTACATCTTGTAAATTATTAATTATAGACGTTTTTAGATGTTCTTCTTCATCTTCAAATTCATAATATAAAGAACGGAAGGTATTACCTTCTTTATTTACTAAAGAGACTAAAATATTTATATATTCTTCTAAACTAAACAACCCTTTTTCTTTTATTAATCTTTGTACATGACTATTATCTTCTAAATCAAATTCTTCAACTTTCATAAACTTTAAACCTCACTTATAATATTAATATCATACTCAATATAATTAATATAATTGTTTATCTCCTACCATAATAATTATATTTGGAATACCTTTACTAGCATCACCTTGACCCTTTTTAGATGCCTTTAACATTTTATAATAATATAAAGTTTCAGGACTAACATCAGCAGGTAATTGAATTATAAATCTTTTATTTGGCATAATCTTTTCATGACCTGTATCAATTTCACCTTTTCTTTCAAGAGCTGCTGAAATTGTTGTAATAGGTATTTGCTCAGGATTTGTTACTTCAACAACTTCATCAAAATAAGTTGTTCCAGATTTATCACGATATACACGTGTATAATAGTCTTGATTATTTTCACCTAATACATATTTTGCTCCTTTATCAGTTGCTTCACCACCTAAGTAGAATACAGATCCTTTTATCTCATCACAAATTATCTTATCGGTATCAACTGTTATATTACCATCATAATCAACATCAAAAATAGGATGACGATATCCCGATTCATCTTGAAATACAGTTCTCGTTTTATCAAGAGTATCAGCTAACGGTTCTTTTGTCCCCTCAAGAACAAGCATTTTATCACCAGGAGACGATGGATCATCAATATATACTACTTTTTGACCTGCATATTTAGCATCTGCATCCCATACGATAATTAAATCACCTTCTGCATTTCTCATAACAGTTCGTTTAATTGTTTTTGGCTTTCCTGTTTTAAAATCAATTAGTTCACCATTCTCATTACGCGCAAGAATATCACCAGTATGCTGAACTCCATTATCCCATGCAATTGCTAAATTACCTTTAGCATCTCTTGTAACCATAGGAACTGGATTACCATTTTCATCGAGATAATAAGTTCTTTCAAGATCATAATGTGTTGTTATTACTTCATCACTATTTATTCGCATACTCTTACCATTTTGATTATAATTCAATGCTTTGTTATTAGTATTAGCATCACCAACTCTTATAATGAATCCTTCATTCCCTAAACGCGTATCAAATCCATCTAAGAATGTATATGATTCAATTTCACCTTGAATTCTTCCCTTCTTTGCACTTCCAGTACCAGTCGATACCTCTCTTGAAATAAGACCTTTATCTTGGAAATGCTCTAATACGGTTCTTCCTTCAACACCATCTATTAATATTTTTGTATTTCCTTCGATACTATTGTGTTTATCTATACCAGCTTGTAAGTTTTGAATACATTGACTCCAATTTATTTGCGAACCAAGGTCTTCAACACCGGAATTACTTTTGGAATGAGCAAATGCAACAAGTGCAGCTTCTACTGGATCAACACCTGGAAAATGTTGTGCTATTGTATCAGCTAATATTATTGCATTAACTCCTGAATTAAATGAGTGATTTGACCTTGTAGTACCACCTTTATCTCCTTTAACCTCTGAAATCTTGAATGTCATCTTACCATTTTCTGACACTGGAGTTGACTTTAAATCCGTCATCATTCCAGTATCATGGATTAAAGCTGTAACAATAAGTGTATCTACATAAGAAGAATCAACTTGACCACCAGTAGCCACTTGTGAAGTATAATATGCATCCATTGTTGATGATAATACATCCATAATATGTCCAACTCCATGCGTTCTATATGCAGATAAGTCTGTTAAAGATGTATCTGCACGTGCTTTTTCATAAAATGATAATAAATTTGGATCAGTTAATAGGCCAACAGTACTATCAATCGTTTTTTGATCAAAATGAGCTAATACTGTAGCAAATCTATCGATAGCAATACTATCTCTTCCGGTTAACTTCGTGCCTTTTGGAACATCTAACCATTCATTTGCTAATGAAACAAATTCAGGATTTTCATTTAAAACATCTAACGCATAGTCATAAGCCAATTCATATTCATGTTGTGCATTCATTTGATAAATTTCAGCATCAAAGTTTTGAGAATTCATTTGACTTAATGATCTATCGAGTCTTTCACCATATTTTGTTTCTATTTGATAACTTCCATCTTCATTTACACCAATAATTCTTGCTTCTCCATCAAGAACTTCTACACTTCTACCACGTTGCAATTCTAAACTTATACTTTCTGGTTTAGTTAAATCTATATTAAATTTACCATTTGGATTTTCTATTACTCTATCAAGATTTCTCATAAATTCAGGAGAATTTAAATCTTCTTGGGAAGTTACAAAAGTTGCTCCTTTTGCAGTTTGAATTATTACATTGCCATCATCATCTATACCAATTATTTTGGCAGAATCACCATAATTTGATGCAAATTCTTCTATAGCAGCTGGATCAATTACTACTTGTGTTCCACTCTTTAATTTAACAACCATTGCCATACCATTATTCATTGCACCAGCTGTTAATGCTCCAATGATAAATGATTGAAAAGCTTCTTCAGTTACAGCACTGATATCAAATGGTTCACCAAGCATATAATATCTAATACCAGCCTCCATATAAGTTTGTAATGCTTCAGTTGCACCTTCTTGTAACATACTTATACCCAAAGCTTTAACATAATCCATACCATGCATTATAGCTAAGTTTGGAGCATTACTACCTAAACCAGGAATACTACCAAATGCCCATTCACTAATTAAGTTAGCTGTTGCCATCGTAGCACCAAATAAATAAGCTTGACCTGCAGAATAACCATTTTGCATTGCATTTTCTGTATTATTTCCCATTGACGATAAGAACAATGCCGTCTTTGATAAATATGGTCCAGCATATGGAACCATACTTAATGCAACTGGTATTGCCATACCACCAACTGCATTCATTACTTGATTATTCATTCTATACATGTCACGTGCCCAATCAGGCATGTTTTCATTTAATTCATTTTGTGATGACATCAAAACACTTTTATACAACATTGCATAGTCTGATGCATCACGAACACCATCTGCTGCAAACAAATTATAAAAACCTTTACCAAAACTAAATACACCTGATGCCAAACCTTCGGTTCCACTTATCATCATTCCATCAGCAGCGGCAAAGACATCTGCTACATCTCCAAGAGGTCCCCAGATTTCACGCAATTCATCTGCAGTTTTATGACCTGAATTTAATTCTTCTACATATTTAGCTGCATAATAGAAACCTTTTCTTTGATTTAAGGTATCTTCAAGAGCACTCATATATCCACTACATCCACCAGCTTGTGGATGATCTTTAAGATAATGATATATAGCAAGTTCAGTTTGATCTAAAAATGCCATATCACCAGTCTGAGTACCATAATCTTTTCCTAAATACATCAAATATTCAGGATCTTTTCTTACTTCTTCATATGGCATTAATTTTTGATATTGCTTGATGTTATAAACTTGATTACCTAATGATGCTAAATCATTTTGCATATCAATACATTCTTTAGTTTTAGATTTAATAGTATCATATGTACTAAAGATATCTTGACCTTTAATATAATCTTTTAAATAATTTGCACATAATTCTTTATTTTTTATACCATAGAACGAATAATTGAACATATTAAGTTCATGATCAGCATAATCTTCACCATCATAGAACATATCACCAAAACCTGGTCGATATGCCTGAATTCCCATTACTGGACCACGTTGACCATTTCTTTGTTTTATATATTCCAATTCATAATCATCAACACTTATTGGTTGATCAATTATACCACCTTGAGGTGTATCTGGTGTAAATCTTACAAAGGCATAATCTCTTCCATACCAATAACCTTCTTCATTCAAATACCATAAATCTAAGTTTGCATTGTTACCGATATGCCATTGAGGAGCATTAATATCTTCATAATAATCATGTTCTTCATAATCTGACCATCCATCATGGTGAGTCCATCCCACACGATGCGTTTTATCAAATCTATGATCATCATATATTACCAACTCATTAACTGGTGTCGTTCGTAAATAATTCAAAACATATTGTCTTGCTTCTTCAGAATGATAATCCATTCCTTCTGGGAAAATAGACCCTTCACCACCTACGAATAGGTAATCCTCTTCGGCCCAATTAGTAGAATAGCCATCAGTAGCTCCATCTTCATATGTTTGAATCCACCAATCAATCCAACTTCTTTTATTTAAATATGAATAGAAGTTCAAATCTTTCATTTGCTTAATATAACTTGCAGGACTTCCTTCAGGTAATGATATACCAGTATCAGAAGTATCATAGAAAGAACCATATTGAGGATCTGCAAAATAACGATATAAGAATATTGTTTCAGCATCAATATCGTAATTAGGATTACTAGGATCATCCCAGAATTGCCACATTGCTTTTAAATTTTCACCAAACAATGCATCCATTCCAGACTCTTCCCAACTTTGTCCATCTTCTATATATTTTTTTAATGTTGGCATTAAGTTTTTCTCTTCACAAGCAGTAATAAAGGCATTCCAATAATTAGCATCTAAATATTGATAATCTCCACTTGTTCTAGGACCAGGATTCTTTAATTCATGGCCTTCACAATCTTTATATGTGAATAAATTATCATCACTATAGCCTTCCATTACAAAACCATTTGAGAAAATTCCTAGAGCATTAAATAGTTTCATCATTTGATTAACTTTTTCACGATCTACAGGAACACCTTCACCAAATAATTTTTTATATTGTGCATAAAGTGTATCATATGTACTTTGTAAATTATTTACATATGTTTTAAGGTTACTTTCTCTTTCTGCAAAAGTTAACCCAGTAAAACCATTACCATTTACTGGAACAGATGTATCATATGCAAAAACTTGAGTAACCATTTCATTAAAGAAATATTGCATATTTTCATCTGTTTGTTGATATAGCATTAAAGAATAATTAATCTTTACTTGTAAATCTTCACTTTGTTCAAGCATTTTGGTAAACTCTGCTTTTTTATCTACACCTAGTGAAGCATAGTAATTTTGTAGTTTCCCAGTTAAATCAGATGCATCATATTGTGATGCAGCCGTTGCTATTGCTTCATCTACTATTTCTAATTTACTAATTATTCTATTATATGCATCTTCACTAATATCAATTCTATAAGCTTGATATTCATCTCTATGTTTATGATTTTTACTATAGTAAGCACTAGGGTCTTGCATAGCCATTGGTGTTGATGATGGTGTTTCAGCTTGAACATTTTCACTAATAGTTGATACAACATCACTTACTTTTACATTATCATTTATTTCATACGTTTTATCATCAAAATGAAGATATACTTTACCATCTTTAATTTCGTATTTTATATCATGACCTGATATATTATTTTTTAAATATTCAGTAACATCATAAATATTATCTTCAGTTACAATATCAGTACCAGTTAAGGAAGCTGTAGGTCTTTTCCCAATTGCTTCTGTAGCTGTATCTAAATTTATTGAACCACTTTCTGTATATGGTATTGTTACCTTTTTTCCATCAACAACTACTTCATAAGAACCACCTTCATTAAATACAATGGATTCTACTTTCTTACCCGTTGTTGACTCTATATTTGTAACAAAATTAGTTAATATATTATGATTAGTTTCACCATATAAAAAGTTTGGGGTCATATTTGATGAATTCTCTAATACCGTTTGTACTTCAGATAATGATGAACTATTATTAACAATACCAACAAATCTACCATCACGTACTATTACAGTTTTATCACCATCAACTTTAAACTCATAGCCATTACTTGTATAACTACTTAAATTTTCAATTTTAAATGGTTCTTCCATTTTATCACCTACAATTTATTTATTTAATTATTCCAATTAATCCTCATTATTATCAGTATCTGCATCTTGAGCAGATTCTTGATTAGCAGCTTCTTGTGCTGCTTTTTGTCTTGCTAACTCTTCCTCTTCTTCATCTAATTTTGCTGCTTTCACAGAAACTTTACTTATAATATTTAAATTATCTTCTTTAGTAGCATTTATTGCTTCTTCAACTTTTTTTGTAAATAAGTTCGTATTAAAAGCTAAGGTATCTTCTTTATTAGGATCAAACTCTAATTCTGAATAAATTCCTTGTATTTCTGAAATTCCTTCATCAAGAGTCGCATTGCAATTATTAACTTTTGCAGAAAAAGCTGAAGCTTGACTTGACCATTTTCCCATTATGCCACCGTCTTTCCTGTTTCTTCAATTGCTTCTTCATATAGTTTTCTTATTTTAACTAATCCTTCTAATAAAACATTATTTGTGTTATTAAACTCAACCTTTTTTTCGTTTAATACTTCTAATAATTTTTCATTAAGCATTTTACCTGTTTTTGTGTTAAAGAAAACTGCTACTCTTTCTGATTCATTAATCATTTGTTCAAATAAAATATCTATCTCTGCGGTTTTCGTCTTAACATCTTTTTCAAAGTTATTTATGACTGCGGTTTGAACTTTAATATTTGTAGCCATATTTAGAAGCCTCCTTTAACAAATCATTTTCTTCAAGCATTCTTCTAAATTCATTTTGTAATTGTTCAAATGATTCACCATAACCTTGAAGACCTTTTTTATAAATAAGCATATAGATTCTTAGGATATTACAAAATTCTTTTTCTTTATCAATTAACGTTTGGCAAGTATTTTTAGTAGCTTCTGCACCTTCACCTTCCCAATCAAGTTTGTTTTTATTTGTTTCAAAAAGAAGAATATTCTCTTCCATTTCTTTTATTTTATCTTCCATAAATTCTAGATAGTCTTCTACTTTTTGAGAATCTATTTGATACATCATAGTAACACCTCTCTACTATATATACAATAATACTACTTTAGTATAACAAAAAAACTATTATCTTAAAAGATAATAGTCATAATTTTTTTATTTGTTTTTTAATTAATATAATCCACTTATTTTTCCTGAGTTGCTAAATTTCATTCCAAGATAAGCTGGTTCCTTTGATAAACCTGGCATTGTCATAATCTTACCCATTAAGAAAACTACGAAGCCAGCTCCACTTGATAATCTTACATCAGATACATGCATTGTAAAGTCACGTGGTGCTCCAAGTACTTTTTGATCATCAGTTAAAGAGTATTGTGTTTTGGCAATACATACTGGAAGATTACCAAAACCATTCTTTTCAAATGATGCAAGTTTCTCTTTAGCTTTATCACTAAATGTAACTTCACCTGCTCTATAGATTTCTTTACAAATCTTTTTAGCTTTATTTTCAAGTGTATCATTATAATCATATAATTTCTTATAATCTGCTTTATTTTCACATAACTTAATAACGTTTTTAGCAAGATCAATAGATCCTTCTCCACCATCAGCAAAGCAAGTAGAAATTGAGAACAAGCATCCCATATCTTCTACATGTTTTTTAACATATGCAATTTCTTCATCAGTATCAGTAAAGAACTTATTTAAACAAATAACAATATTCTTTGTATACTTTTGCATATTTTCAATATGAGTATCTAAGTTTGCAATACCTTTTTTTACTGCAGATAAATTTGGTTCTTTTACTTTATCTTTTTCTACTCCACCATTATATTTCATAGAACGAATAGTTGCATTAATAACAATACAATTTGGAGTAAGATTAGCATTAGGGCATTTAATATCTAAGAACTTTTCAGCACCAAGGTCAGCACCGAATCCAGCCTCTGTTACTACATAATCAGCAAGTTTAAGTCCTAGTGTTGTAGCAATAACACTATTACATCCATGAGCAATATTAGCAAATGGTCCACCATGAATAATAGCTGGGTTATTCTCTAA
>JAEEGL016184512.1_pt1 | contig 11264 bp, 9 predicted proteins | sample 9134231 | NCBI WGS metagenome assembly JAEEGL01 (sample SAMN16246548, study PRJNA631951) | gut metagenome | biome: gut microbiome; feature: rumen; material: fiber-attached | host: Bos | place: Iran: Karaj | collected 2018-10
GACTTTTACATTCTCGACAGAATATCGCGTTTCACGGCGTCATATTCAGCCTGCTCTATCAGTCCAGCGTCGAGCATCTGTTTCAGTTTGGTCAACTTGGCGACGGGGTCTTCGGGCGCTTGTGGCTGGGCTGCTCCCTGCTGAGGCATCTGACCATAGCCTGGCTGATAACCTTGTCCTTGTGGCGGCATCTGCCCCTGCGGCGGCATCTGTCCTTGTGGATAGCCTTGTCCTTGTGGATAGCCCTGCTGCGGATAACCCTGTTGGGGGTATCCTTGCTGTGGATAGCCCTGTTGAGGGTAGCCTTGTCCTTGCGGATATCCTTGCTGATATTGTGGGTTCATGCCGTTCATCACGTTTTGGGCCATCTGACCGAAGGCTCCGCCGGTGGCCATGCCCATGCCCAGACCCATGCCCACGCCCATCATGTTGCCGGCAATGCCGCCATCGCCGCTCTGCATGCTCATGTTATGTGCCATGTCTTCCATAATCTCTGTGCTTTTGATTTGTTGATATTTCTGTGCTCCCATCACGTCAAAGGCACGCGACTTGGTGTAAGCCTCTTCAAGTGCCTTGCGGTTGGGGTCGTCTTCGGGAATGTCCATCGCTGCGATGCTGAACGACACCAACTCCAGACCGTAGGGGGCCAGCGTCTCCTTGAGCTGGGGCGTAATCTTCGGGGTGAACGCGTCTGGCTCGGCGCAGGTGAACAGCAGTTCTTCTTGCTGCTCTTTCAGTCCGCGGGCGATGGTCGATTTGATTTTCGACTGGAATTCATTGGCGAAAAAGCGGTCAAGGTCCTCTGGGTCAAAGCGTTGCACATTCGCACCAATCAACGACTGAAGCAGTTTCACACTATCCTCGATTCGTACTTTATACGAACCGCGGGCTTTGATGCTGGTGGCTATCTGCTGTACGGGGTCACGCAGTTGGATGGGCGACTGTGTGCCCCACAACAGTTCGCGCGTCGTGGCTTTCCTCACGAAGTACACCATGCAGTTGAAGGTGCTCACGCCGCCGCTCAGTATATTTCGGATGCGCGAGAGGAAGAAGTAGTTGCTGGTGTGCAGCACGTGGCGGCCGCTGGTGAACACGCCGATGATTTCACCCTTGTTGACGAAGATAGCCTCTTCGCCGGGGTTCACCGTCAGCACCGAGTGGGTGTTGAAGTCCTCTTCGGGTTGTTTCCATACCAATACATGGGCGGGCGAGGTGTTCTTGAGTGACTCAAGAATATGTTTGTGTCCGCCGGGGTAGTTTGACTCATTCGGGTTTCTGAATAATCCCATGGTTGTATCGTTTTTTAGTTATCGTTGTATCGTTTTTTTAGTCGTTACATGATTGATTTGGCAAAATTACAAAATCTTGCCGATATACCAAAACGTTTTTTACAAGATTTACGAAAAACTTCGTCTCACAAGATACAAGGAGGGGGTGCGAGCGAGGCCTTCTCTCCTTTGAAGGGGACACGGGGGAGGGTCAAAACAGCGTGGCTCCCAAGAATAACACCAGCACGTAGCGGAGGAATTTACCCATCAGAGTACTGACGGCGGTGATGTAGGGGTTGGCACGCATCAGACCGAGGGCGATGGAGAGGGCGGTGCCTAAGATGGGGAGAAAAGCGAAGAAGCCCACCCAGGCGCCCTTGTCACCCATGAACTTCAGGGCTTTGTCCAGACTCTCTTTCTTCACATGCAGATAGCGTTCTATCCACTCCGTCTTACCTTGTCGCCCCACCCAGTAGTTAAACATCGAACCGCCCCAGTTGCCGATGGTGCCGTAGATGCACAGAGGCCACGGCTCCAAACCGGCAGCCAGCAAGCCTAACATCACCGCCTCGCTGCTGAAGGGCAGGAAACTGCCGGCGATGAAGGCGGCCACAAGCATGCCCCAATAGCCGTAGTCTATAAGAAGTTGAACGATGGCATCCATAGGTGATAGGCGATGATGGCAAATGAAACGAGAAGCAGCAGGTAAAACGCGATGTTCGTAATCCACGTGTGCGTGAGCGTGATGAAATGTGCCAGAAGAGGACTCGTGTTGACGATGATGAATGCCATGAGCAGGTGATAATGCTGGGGCTGAAGCACGATGAATGTCAGGGCACAGAGGTCCATCACCACGAAAACCTGGAAGAACATACGCGTGCGTATCTTATCGGCATAACCGTTGCGCACATAATGGATGATGCCGGTCAGGGCACAAAGGGCCACAAAGGCGAAGGTCACCAATTGTTGCTCCGTGACGCCGCTGTAGTCAAACAACGGCGCAAACTCGCCCAATTGCGCGAAATGCCGCAACAACCACTCGGGGTCGCCGGCATAAACTAAATAGGCTCCCGTAAACCAATAGGGTGTTATCACCCCTAAAAGCGAGGCGAAGAACGAGCGGGCGCGCATGGTGCGCAAATTGAAAATCATCACCCCCCAAAGGAATGGGATGAAATAGAGATATTGCACAAACACCAGCGAAGCCAGACCTACGCACAAGAAACCATAAAATACCCATCCCGCTGACAAACGCAACTGATAGCAGTGAAACAACGACACATACATGGCTACACTGCAGAGGGTGATGATGCTCACCTGCAGGTCGGGGTAGAGAAAACATGCGACCGAGGAGAGCAACAGAAACATGGCCGACACGGTGCGACTATACACACGCAACAACTGATTGACATTGTTCAACTCTATCATCAGATAGGTTGACAATGCCAAACACGCCGTTTGCACCCATAAGTGCTGTTCCACCATCCCCATCTTCACGCACACCGCAATGGCGAGCACAATGAAGAAGGGGAGGGTGACACGGCTCTCCGCTACGATGTTTTGAAACCGCTTATAAGCCATTGGCTAAGGGGTAAGAGGTAAGTGGTAAGGGGTGAGAGGTATGTTCACAATTGACAATTCTCAATTCTTCATTCTTCATCGCGAAGCGACCATTTTTCGGTCAAAGACCTCAACAACTCGTCAACATTCAAAATTCAAAATTCGTCATTCTACAGGTCTTTTCCGATGTCGCGACGGAAGTATTTACCTTCGAACTGTATCTTTCGTGCCTCTGTGAAACTCTTTTGCAAGGCCTCTTCTTTTGTGGTGCCGTAACTGCTCACGGCGATGACGCGGCCGCCGGCGGTCACTACCTCGCCATCCTTCAGGGCTGTGCCGCTATGGAACACGACGGCACCTTCCACTTGGTCGATGCCGCTGATGGGGAACCCTTTCTTGTAGGCTTGCGGATAACCGCCGCTCACCAGCATGACGCACACGGCACTGCGCGGGTCAAACTCAATGGCACGCTCCGACAGGTTGCCTTCGGCCACGCCTTCCAGCAAATCCACCAAATCGCTCTTCAGTCGCAACATCACACTCTCTGTCTCGGGGTCACCCATGCGGCAGTTGTATTCAATGACCATCGGCTCGCCCTTCACGTTGATGAGACCGAAGAAGATAAATCCTTTATAGTCAATGCCTTCTGCGGCCAATCCTTCGACGGTGGGACGGATGATGCGGTCTTCCACCTTTTGCATCCACGCTTCCGTGGCAAAGGGCACGGGCGTGACACTGCCCATGCCACCTGTATTCAGGCCGGTGTCGCCCTCGCCGATACGCTTGTAGTCTTTGGCCTCAGGCAAAATCTTGTAGTCCTTGCCATCGGTCAACACAAACACGGAACATTCGATGCCGCTCAGAAATTCCTCGATGACCACCTGGGCGGAAGCACTGCCGAACATACCGCCGAGCATCTCGCGCAATTCCTTTTTCGCCTCGTCGAGCGTGGGCAGTATCAGCACGCCCTTGCCGGCACACAGTCCGTCGGCTTTCAGCACGTAGGGCGGTTGCAGGGTCTCTAAGAAGCGGAGACCTTCTTCCAAAGTGGTGCCGTCAAAGGTCTGATAACGGGCGGTGGGGATGCCGTGGCGCTGCATGAACCCCTTGGCGAAGTCTTTCGACCCTTCCAACACGGCGCCTTGTTTCGACGGACCGATGACGGGCACTGAGGCCGTACGCGGGTCGTTCTTGAAATCATCGTAGATGCCTTTCACCAACGGGTCTTCGGGACCTACCACCACCATGTTGACGCCATTGTCGGCGGTGAACTGTTTCAGCGACTCGAAGTCGTCGGCCTTGATGGCCACATTCTCGCCGCACTGTGCTGTTCCCGCATTGCCGGGGGCAATATATAGTTTCTCTACGCGCTTACTCTGCGCTATTTTCCATGCCAAGGCGTGCTCGCGGCCGCCGCTGCCCAATAATAATATTTTCATTTTATTTGGAGTTTTTGAAAGTTTCTTTGGAGCCCGACATCACTATTTGAGGTAGTCCTCAAAATACTGGGTGATGCGTTCGTGCAGATGAGTGCTCTGATGACCACGCATGTTGTGGGGTTCGCCGGGATAAACGAAGAAATCGGGTTGTGTGCCTGCCAGAATACACGCCTCGAGGAACGACAGACAGTGCTGAGGCACCACCGTGGCGTCATTGTAGCCCGTGATAATCTGCAACTTACCCTTCAGGTCACCGGCACGACCGATGAGCGAGGTCTTCTCATACCCATCGGGGTTGGTCTGCGGCGTGTCCATGTAGCGCTCGCCGTACATCACCTCATACCATTTCCAGTCAATCACAGGTCCGCCGGCCACACCTACCTTAAACACGTCGGGATGGTTCACCATCAGCGTGATGGTCATGAATCCGCCGAAACTCCAACCATGGACACCGATGCGGTCGCTGTCCACGTAAGGCAGCGATTTCAGGTAGTCGATGCCGCACATCTGGTCGGCCATCTCTATCTGTCCCAACTGACGGAAGGTGGCCTGCTCAAAATCGCGTCCGCGGTTCTCCGAGCCACGGTTGTCAAGGATGAAGAGCAGATAGCCCTTCTGGGCCATGAATGTCTCCCAACCCCTGCTGGCATAGTGCCAACGAGCGTCCACATTATGGGCATGCGGACCGCCGTACACATACACCACGGTGGGGTATTTCTTCGTCGGGTCAAAGCCCACGGGCTTGACCATGCGGTAGTAAAGGTCGGTGGTGCCGTCGGCGGCTTTCAGCGTGCCGCAACTGTATTCGGGCACTTCGTATTTGCGCCACGGGTCTTCGGCGGTGAGGATATTCGTTGTTTTTCCTTTGCCGTCGGTCGGGATGATGTCTATCTTGCGGGGCACGGTCGGAGCGGAATAGGTGTCGCACACGTAGTTGCCGTCGGCGCTCAGTGCTCCGTTGTGCCAACCCTCGCCGCCGTCGAGCAGCGTGCGACGCCCGTTGCGCACGTTCACCGAATAGAGATTGGCTTGTATCGGACTCTTCTCGTTGGAGAGGATGATGACCGATTTCTGCTTTTTATTGAATCCAACCAACTCCATGACCACCCAGGGACCGGAGGTGAGCTGTTTCAACTGTTTCCCCTTGTCGTCCATCAGGAAGAGGTGGTTGTAACCGTCTTTCTGGCTCTGCATGATAAACTGGTGGCTGTCCCACGGCAGGAAGACGATGGGGTGGAGGGGCTCCACGTATTTGTCGCTTTGCTCGCGGTAGAGCTCGGCCAGTCTCTTACCGGTTGCAGCATCGTAACTCACTAATCGACAGTCGTTTTGGTCGCGGTTCAACTCCTGCATATACACGGTCTTGCTGTCTGGACTCCATGCGATGTTGGTGAAATAGCGGTCGGTGGGGTCGCCGGCATCTAAATATACGGTTTTGCCGCTCTTCAGGTCATATACACCCACAGTCACTTTGTGGCTCGTCTCGCCCGCCATCGGGTATTTGTCGGGCTCGTATGTGGCGATGCGTGTGTCGATATTCACCTGGGGATAGTCGGTCACCATGCTTTGGTCCATGCGGTAGAAAGCCAGCCGCTGACCGTCGGGACTCCAGAACGTGCCTTTCTCGATGCCGAACTCGTCGCGGTGTACGGACTGTCCATAGACCAGTTCGCGACTGCCGTCGGTGCTTAACGTATGCAGACGGCCATCTCCGTCGGTCACATAGAGGTTGTGGTCCGACACAAAGGCCACGGCACGCGAGGCGGCACACCAGTCTTCGGCACTCTCCTCATGTCCCTCGTTGCGGCGGTTCTGCCGCCACACAACGGCCTTCTGCTCCCAGTTGACCAATATTCGTTCTTTCAGACTGCTCAGCATCACCAGCGGTTCACCGGGGTAGGGGAACTGTGCGTAGTAGAAATGGCGGATGCGGGTGCTGTCGTTGGTCGAGGCCCAGCGGTTCAGCTCTTCAATGCCGAAGAGGGTCTTCTCCTCGCCGGTCTTCTTGTCTATGACGGTGCAGTAAGACAATTCAGTGCGTACCAACTCATCGCCCCACCATGTGGTGTAGCGATTCTCGGGAATCATGTTGTAGTAGTTGTTCCCGCCGTAGTTCAGGTCTTCAAGTGTAAACTGCTGTTTCTGTGCCATGCTGCAAAGGGGCAGGGTCAGGAGCAACCAACCTGCCAGAAATAATCGCCAATTAGTCTTCATCGTTCGGTCTCCTGTCATTCCTTTTGTCGCGTGGCTTTTTCCATTTGTTCTCGCGCTCTTCTTTGCGGCGGCGTTTCATGTCGCGTCTGGCAAAACCGAGTATGGCGTTGTCACGGTCGCGCTGATTGCGGGGACCGCGTTTGGGGCGTTCGTCGCGCTCGTCTCGTTCTCGTGACTTGCGTTCATCGCGCTCACGACGGTCGCCTGTCTTGCGTTCACTGCTGAACCTGAACTGGTCGTCGTTTCCATCATGGAACGAGTGGAACTGGAAGGTGCGGATGTCGCCCGTCTCCTGTTCGGCCTGTTCATCCAACCGCCGTTTGAACTCGCGGTTTTTCTTGAAACGGTGCTTTTCGGCCATGGCACGGCGCTCTTCATCGGTCTTCACGATACCGCCTTCTTCGCGGAATTCGCGCAATCTGCCGCTGAAGATGGCATATTTGCGGAACTCACATTCCAGTGAGCCATTGAAGACGGGGATTTTTATCGACGGTTTCAGTCCTATTTGTTCGAAGCACTCTTCGCGATAGCTGAGTATCCACGCTTCATTGTCGGTGAAGGCATGCTTCAAGCGTTCGCCAATCATCTTGTATGTGCCCAGCAGGTCGGGTGTTGAGATGCGCTCCCCATAAGGCGGATTGGTCACGATGATGCTCTTGTTGGCGGGTTGCGTGAAGTCTTTGAAATCGGCTTGTTCGATGGTGATGTCTTTGGTCAGACCGGCGGCCTTGACATTCAAACGGGCGGTATTCACGGCTTTCATATCAATGTCGTATCCATAGATATGATGCTCAAAATCACGCTCTTGCGAGTCGTCGTTGAAGATTTCCTCAAACAGGTCTTTGTCGAAGTCATTCCACTTCTCAAAAGCGAATTGTTTGCGGAACACCCCAGGCGAGATGTTGCGTGCGATCAGGGCGGCTTCGATGAGCAGCGTGCCCGAGCCGCACATCGGGTCGATGAAGTCGGTGTCGCCTTTCCATCCCGTCATCAGAATCATGCCGGCGGCCAGCACCTCATTCAGCGGCGCCTCTACCGATTCCTGGCGGTAACCGCGACGGTGGAGTGAATCGCCCGACGAGTCGAGACTCAACGTACAGTCGTCCTCGGCGATGTGGATGTGCAACCGCAGGTCGGGATTGCTCACCGAGATGTTGGGCCGTGAGCCGGTCTTATCCCGGAACTGGTCCACGATGGCGTCTTTCACCTTGTACGACACAAACTTAGAGTGGCGGAACTCATCCGAGAAGACGACGGAGTCAACGGCGAATGTCTTCCCGTTGTCGATATATTTGCTCCAGTCCACTGTCTTGACAGCCTCGTACACATCATCGGCGCTCTTCGCTTTGAAGTGCAAGATAGGTTTCAGCACACGGATGGCCGTATGCAGTTGGAAGTTAGCCCGATACATGAGTGCCTTGTCGCCTGAAAACGACACCATGCGGCGGCCTATTTGTACATTGTTTGCACCCAGTTGGGTCAGTTCTTTTGCCAAAACGGGTTCCAATCCCATGAACGTTTTGGCTATCATATCAAATTCCATATCTTGAGTGTTGAATTTTGAATTTTGAATGTTGACGATGAGGTTTTTGACCGAAAAAATGTCGCCTCGGCGATGAAGAATTGTGAATGAAGAATTGTGATGTGAATGCACAACCTTATGACTTCTTATACTTCTTTGTCTTGGGCTCCATATCCTCTGTCACCCAGATGTTGGCACCCACCACGCAACCCTCGCCGATGGTGATGCGGCCCAGGATGGTGGCGTTGGAATAGACGATGACATGGTCCTGCAGGATGGGGTGGCGAGGGATTCCCTTGATGGGGTTGCCGTTCTCGTCCACCGGGAAACTCTTCGCACCGAGTGTCACACCCTGATACAACTTCACGTGGTTGCCGATGATACAGGTGGCGCCGATGACCACACCCGTACCGTGGTCGATGGTGAAATGCGACCCGATCTGCGCCGCAGGGTGGATGTCGATGCCCGTCTCGGAGTGGGCCATCTCGGTGAGCATACGGGGAATCAGCGGCACGCCCAACAGATACAGTTCGTGGGCCAGACGATAATTGCTCAATGCCTTGATGACGGGGTAGCACGAGATAATCTCGCCAAAACTCTCCGCCGCGGGGTCGCCGTTGTAGGCGGCCACCACGTCCGTGGCCAACAACTGACGTATCTCTGGCAACCGCGCGATCAGACGCATGGCGGTCGCCTCGGCCTCCTCACGCAGATTGCGGTCGGGCGACACGTTCTCTTGCTCGGCCTCTTTCTCGCCTTTCTCCGCTTTCACCGCCTTGTCTGTCGCACAGCCTGATGCGAAGCACAGACCGGCGTGTATCTGCTCGGTGAGCAGACGGCGCAGGCGTTCGGCATAAACGCCGATTTGATATTGAATGGTATGGATGTTAACCGAAGGAACCCCGTAATAACCGGGAAATAAAATAGCACGGGAAATCTCCATGATTTCCTCAAGGGTCTTGCCCGAAGGCAGGGGGTTGCCTTCTTGATGCTGGTGGAACAGACCACGCAGCGATTCTGGATCCGACAGTGCCTCCACTGTGCGGGTCAGCGTATGAGTAGGGTCTTGCAGACTCATCACGTTGGTTGTATCAATAATATGCCTTCAGCGGCGATGTTTAATTTCGGATGCAAAGTTACACAAAAAATATGAATGCGGTGATATAAAAGACAAAGTTTTTTTGTTTTTCGTTCGGCTGTCTTGTTTTTCGCAACGGGCGTAAACGGCCAAACCCGGCATATCCCGGCTCTAAAAACGCTGTCATGGACATTCGTTGTGACATTCCATGGCACGATTAAATGAAAAAAGATGTGAAATGTTTTTCCATGTCGGTAAGATTGATTACTTTTGCACACAAATTCAGAAATGAAATACGCAATCATCGCAGCAGGGGAAGGCTCGCGCCTCGCAAAAGAGGGGGTAAGTGTGCCGAAACCGCTCGTCAGCGTGCAGGGAGAACCGCTTGTTGACCGACTCATACGAATCTTCTCAGACCATCAGGCCTCTGAGATTGCTGTCATTTGTAATGAGTTGATGCCCGATGTGGTCCGCCACCTGAAACGCCGGAGGGATGAGGGCAAAATTGTTGTGCCGTTGAGGGTGGTGGTCAAAAGCACGCCCAGTTCCATGCACAGCCTCTACGAATTAAGCCCCTTTCTCGACGACGAGGTCTTCTGCGCCGCCACCGTTGACACTGTCTTCCGTGAACAGGATTTCGCAGGGTATGTCAAGGCGTTGCAGCGGATGTGCATCGATAGTGATGCGGATGGATTGATGGCGGTCACGGCACATATCGACGACGAGAAACCGTTGTATGTGTCGGTCGGCGCCGATGAATGGATTGACGGCTTCCATGATGCTCACGTGCAAGGCGCAGACCTGGTCTCGGCGGGCATCTACGGACTCACCCGGCGTTCGCTCCCCGTCTTGCGCCAATGCGTGCAGAGAGGGGAGAGCCGGATGCGCAATTTCCAGAGGGCTTTGCTCGATGAAGGCTTGAGGCTGAGGGCTTATCCTTTTGGGAAGGTGTTGGACATTGACCATGCCGACGACATCACAAAGGCGGAGGCTTTCTTACAGGAGGGGGTATGAGACAGGTGACGATGGTCATGCGCGACACGTGTTTCTCGCCCAATTCGGAGGAAAACGACAAGGCGGTCTTGATGGCCGTCAATCAGAAGATAGAACAAAGAGAGTTCTGGGTGAAGGTGGTGATGGAGGATGAACAAGGTACCGCACTGGCCCTGGCGCACGACGCGCAGACCGGCCTGTTCCTCTCGATGGGCAGACACCGGGCTACGTTGGCGTACCTCAAGGAGCAGGAACGGAAAGGCCGGCGGGTGGTCAATAGCCCTTACGGCGTGGAACTGTGCCTGCAACGGCGGCGCATCGATGCGTTGATGAGGGAACATGCCATTCCCGCGGCGCCCGTGCAGGGCAGCGACGGGTTCTGGCTGAAAAGGGGGGATGCCCACTCGATGACGCCCGATGATGTGGTGTTCGCGGCCGATGCTGTGGAATGCGACGAGGCTCGTAAGCGGTTTCAGCGGCGTGGCGTTGACGATGTGTTCGTCACCGCCCATGTCTGTGGCGACGAGGTGAAGTTCTATGGTGTGCAGGGCACCGGTTTCTTCCGGTGTTACTATCCCGCCGACGACGGTGTGACGAAATTCGGCGGAGAGCGGCGAAATGCTGTCGCGCACCATTATCCCTTCAACCACGACCGGATGGCTGCCGAGGCGGAGCGGTTGTCGCGACTGTCACACACGCAAGTATATGGCGGTGATGCCGTGGTGAGGGCCGACGGCTCTTTCTGCATCATCGATTTCAACGACTGGCCGTCGTTCTCCCGTTGTCGCGACGAGGCGGCTGATGCCATCGTAGAATCCGTGCTCCTGCCCGCCGCAACCTAACGAATGTCATCATTTCCAAAGAATCACATGCAGGAAGAAAAGACATTTAAGCAGATGCTCAACGACTCGTTCAAGTCGGCCGATACCGAGGAGTGGCTCGATGTCCACTTCACCCGGCCCATAGGCTTGATGTTCGCCCTGATGTGGAGGCGGTTGGGGGTTCACCCCAATGCGGTTACCATCCTCTCCATCTTCCAGGGCCTCGGGGCTGCCATCATGTTCTACCATACGGATGTATGGCTCAACCTGTTGGGCGTGTTGCTGCTGATGCTGGCCAATTTCTGCGACTCCACCGACGGACAACTGGCGCGGCTCACCGGACAGAAGACGCTCATCGGGCGTATGCTC
>JAEEGL011656331.1_pt1 | contig 11263 bp, 9 predicted proteins | sample 9134231 | NCBI WGS metagenome assembly JAEEGL01 (sample SAMN16246548, study PRJNA631951) | gut metagenome | biome: gut microbiome; feature: rumen; material: fiber-attached | host: Bos | place: Iran: Karaj | collected 2018-10
CTTGCAATTTCCCCTTGTTGTGGTATAATACGTTTTGCACATGGATACGCGCCGGTGGCTCAATGGATAGAGCATCGGATTCCGGTTCCGAGGGTTGGGGGTTCGAGTCCCTTCCGGCGTACCAGTTAAAGTCCTGAAATCTCAACGATTTCAGGACTTTAACTTTTTCTGGTCATGCCACGAAACCTCAAATGACTAACATCAGGCAGATTCTTTATGTTCTGAAGAAAGCGCTTTCATCCCACATCTCACGCAGTGGGATGGAAGCGCTAATATTTGTAATGATTACAGGCTGTCAGCTCCACCGGAAAACCTGGACCTCATATGGACGCAAGATTCCCGGTCTGGCCTTTCCAGGGTAGTTACACAGGAGCATGGAAACGCCGGACCATGAATATCCCTCCGGCAGCTTCCATGTCTGCTCTTTCTCGGAAAAAGAGCAGACGATCAGCACACGTTCTGTTTTGTAGCTTCTCTCGTACAGGTAGATCCTGCGGTGGTGGGGCAAGTATTCCCGATAGGTACCCCAGAGCAGTGTGGCGCTCTTCTTCCGCAGTTTCAGACATTTCCGGTAGAAGTTGAGGATGCTGTGAGGATCTGTCTCTTCCCTCTCTGCATTCACATTCGGGAAATTCGGATTGACGGGAAACCAGGGCTCCGCTTCAGAAAAGCCTGCGTTTTTTTTGCTGTTCCACTGCATGGGAGTCCGGGCGGAATCCCGGGATGAGATGTGGATGCGATGCATCCTTTTTTCCTCCGACTGATGCCGGAAGAACCGATGATAGGCGTTGATAGAAGCTACGTCCTGATACTCCTCGATGGATCCGAGGCGGATGTTCGTCATGCCGAGCTCCTGGCCCTGGTAGATGAAGGGCGTGCCCTGCTGGAAGAGATACGCAGCGGCCAGCATGGTGCCGGATTCCCGCCAGTATTTCTCGCTGCCGTATCGGCTGATTACCCGGGGATGATCGTGGTTTTCCAGATACAGTGCGTTCCATGCCTTCCCGGAAAGCGCATTCTGCCATTTGGTAAAGGCCTTCTTCAGTTTAATGAGAGAAAACGGATGATGGACGTACTCCGTCATGATACAATCCGCCATCATGGTATCGAACTGGATCATCATGTCCAGCACCCGGTCCCTGCCGCAAAGATAAGTCAGTGCTGTTTTCACGGGAGTCATAGGTGCCTCGCCGATCTGCAGAGCGCCGTACTCCATGGCCACCGCCCGGAATTCCCGGAGATAATCCATGAGGTTCGGACCGTCCTTATAGTACGGAAGACCGTTGATGGCGGGCAGGAACGGGATGCCGTCCGGAAGCTGCGGATGCTTGGAGATGTAGGTGATCACATCCTCCCGGAAGCCGTCTACTCCCATGTTCAGCCAGAATCGCATGATGTCCTTTACTTCCTCCCGGACTTTGGGATTATCCATATTCAGGTCCGGCTGTTTTTTTGCAAAGACATGAAGATAGTACTGCTCCCGCTCAGGGCAGTACTCCCAGGCTAGTCCCTCGAACTGGCTGTACCAGTTGTTGGGCGGCAGACGGGACTCTCCCTTCCACTTTGGGTCCCGCCAGATGTAATAGTCACTGTAGGGGTTGTCCCTTCCCTTTTTGCTCTCAAGAAACCAGGGATGCTCGTCAGAAGTGTGATTGACTACCAGGTCCAGTATGACCTTGAGGCCAAGCGTGTGAGCCCGGTTCAGGACCTTCTGAAACTGCTCCAGGGTGCCATAATCCGGATGGATGTTCCGGTAGTCTGAAATATCATAGCCGTAATCGGCGTTTGGGGATGGATAGATAGGACTGAACCAGATGCCGTCGACTCCAAGCGAAGCGATATACTCCAGCTTGTCATACACGCCGTAAAGATCCCCGATTCCGTCACCGTTGCCATCGGCAAAACTGCGGATCCAGATCTGATAAAAGGACATCCGACGAAAATCAAACTGCTCCACGGCCTACTCCTTTCGCCTGCGGCCAAGGTCCCGGTGCAGATTCTCGGAAAGCTGATCCAGAAAATGCTCTGCCGTCTCCTCGGCCTCCTGGATGTTCTCCATCATGCCTACCGCTGTTTCCCTGAAATTCCGGAACAGCCCTTCCCGGATCCGTCTGCGGCGCTCCCGCTCCTCCATTGTTCTGGCAGTGAGTGCCACAAGATAGTCCGTGGGAAGCTTCTTTCGGGCCGGCAGCAGGCCGCGGCGCTGGTTTTCCAGAATTACCTGATACCGCTCAAACGCCTGCCCGACGCAGTCTTTCCAGGAGAGATACAGCTCATCCATAGCGCAATCGCCGATCTGATGCAGATGGCTCAGATCGCCAGAAACCGTGCCTAGCAGCGCTGCCATTGCCGACGGTGTTTCCTCGATAGTAAAGCCGTTTCGTCCGTCCGTAACGCCCTCTGCCGCGCAGGAGCCTTCGATCAGCACACTGGCAAGCCCGCATGCAGCAGCCTCCCGCACCACCAGTCCGTTGGTGTCAAAGGTGGAGGGGAACAGAAACAGGTCTGCTCTGCAGTTCCACGCCCGTAGCACATCCCGATCATAGACGGGTCCTGTGAATATGCACTTGTCCGGACCGTCACCGGAGCCAATCAGCCCCAGCTCCCTCGCTTTGTTTTCCAGCTTCTCCCGGTCAGGTCCTTTTCCGATGAACACCATACGGAAATCCTTGCCCTGATCCGTCAGCAGCTTCAGCGCATCCAGTATGAGCGGCAGGCCCTTGTAGGTCATCAGGCGGCCGACGAACAGAAAGACAGGCACACCGGCGGGAAGGTCATACCCCGCAGTGACCTCGGCAACCCTGTCTGCCTCAACCCGGCCCCGCTGGAAGTCCACTCCGTTGTTCATGACGAGATAATCCTCCTGGAATCCCAGAGCTTTCAGACTCTCGCCGGCCCCGCGGCTGACGGTCCACACTTCATCACAGGCCTCGATATTGCTAACCATGGCAGCGATGGCTTCTTTTGCCGCCAGCTTTGCGCGTACGACCCGTTCGATATCTATGTCATACTTGGTATGATAAGTAAAAACAATGGGAGCGTTCGTCTCCTCCCGGAGCAGACGGGCGATGACCGTAGCGGAAGCGGGGCAATGAGAATGGATGACGTCCGGATGAAAGCCGGCCAGCTCACTCAGGGCTTTTCCTCCGAATGGGTTGCCAGACCGGTAGCCGCTTGTGACGGCCGCGGTGTCAATACTGGGGTAGGCCACCACCGGATAGGGATAGCATCCGTAGTCCGTATCAGGGTATTTCGGCGTTCCGACGACCACCTGGGACTTGTGGTCCTTCATCAGGCAGTCCGCGTAATTCATCACTACGTTCACAACACCGTCAATCACCGGCGGAAAGGAATCATTCAGCAGGCAGATGTTCATGGAGTCCCTCCTCATGGAATTCTGTATCATATTCCAGCGCCCCGGATCGTGTGATCGGCAAAGACCGATGCCCCGGCCTTCTGCGGTCTCCGGGCTTTGTCACTATGACGGTTCGCATGGTTCTGATGTTTATTGCTGCGGCACACATCCCGGCTGAAATGTGTACCGCAGCATACGCACGTCCACTCACGTGCGGGAAGATTCTCTGTTTCCTCTGCGGACGTCCCGCAGGCACGGCCTTCAGACAGTATTTCCGGCCATGATGCTTTCTACTAGATCTCGCTTTTCATAGAGGACACACCCTCCTGCGTGATCATCCATCAGGATGCCCCCCTCCCGCAGCGCAGTGAACAGCGGAGAATGCATTGCCTCACGGAGGGAGGTGTTTCTGACATTGATGTCGGAATACGGAGAGAAGGGGCACGGCTCAGCTCCGCCGTGAGAATTGATATGGAAGAAACCGCGTCCGGCCGCCACGCAGCCGCCGGAGCCCTTTTCGTCTCCGGGGAATGCGATATAGACCATCTCCGAACGCTCCCTGCGGAGTCTGGCAACTTCAGCCAGCAGATAGTCCCGCTCCTTTTCGCCGGGAGCCAGTTCCATGCTGTCATCGGTGACAGGAACAAATTCCACAAAGATCACCGCCCGGCATCCCCAGCCGGAAAGGGCGTTCAGGAAAGATTCCGAGGTCACCTCATGGATGTTTTCGGTGGTGACCGTCACAGATGCGCCGAAGATCAGGCCCCGCCGGTCCAGCTCCTCCATATTGCGGACCAGCCGGTCGTAGATGCCTGTTCCCCGCCTGTTGTCCGTGACCTCCCGCTCTCCCTCGATGCTCATGATGGGGATCAGATTGCGGCAGCGGTCAAAAAGCGCAAAGTAGCGCTCATCCATGAAGGTTCCGTTCGTGAAAACCGGAAACAGGATGTTCTGCTTCTTTCCGGCCGCTTCAATGATATCCCGCCGGATCATCGGCTCTCCGCCGGCCAGAAGGATGAAGCTGATCCCAAGTTCGTCGGCCTCGTCAAAAATCCTTAGCCATTCTTCGGCAGTAAGCTGGCTGACCGGCTCCGCATCTACGGTCGCGTGATTGCAGCGCGAATAGCAGCCCGCACAGTGGAGATTGCACTGGCTGGTAATGCTGGCGATCAGGAACGGCGGAATGTGCTCTCCGGCTTCCTCAAGCTTTTCGCGCCGTTTCGTTGCCTGCTGGCTTGAAACCGCAAACTTCAGCATGAATGCGCTCTCCCGCGGATTCTTCAGGGTCGCCCTGATCGCATCCGCAACAACATCCTGCACGCCCTTTTTCAGATACTCCTGCAGATTGAAGGCGTCATCTTTTCTGTTCATTCTCACTCTCCGTTCCGGCAAGTCTCTGACACCTGTTTTCTTTCTTGTGCCCATTATATGCAAACCATGCGGAAAAGGCAACAGTCATATAGCAGGCGCTGCGCCGGAACGGCTCTGCCTTACAGCCGCTCCGGCGGTATTGTCCTGCCGTCCGAACCATAAAAGATCCGAAAGTGTGTTTCACCTACCTCTTGGGATGTGACGCACCGTATCGAGCGCTATGCTAAAGTGCTCTCTGATGTAGAAGTGGCACCGGCAGATGATTTCGGGACTGCAATTGAGCTGACTCCGTCTGAAATTGAAGAGTTCCTCGGCAGGCTTAATTCCGATATGTATAAGATGGTCTCCAACAAGAGGAATTATCTGATCCTTCGCTTGGATTCCTTCGTCTCCGATGGATCTGCCACGTATGATTCTAAGATTCTTACTATAGAACATGTTCTGCCTCAAACCGTGAACGACGGAAGCCAGTGGGCAGAATGGTGGCCTGATCCCGATGAGAGGGCTCAATGGGTGCATAAAATTGGCAATCTGCTACCTCTGGCAAAGAGGACTAATTCCCAAGCACAGAACTACGACTTCGATTTGAAAAAGGAAAAGTACTTCAGAGGTAAGGCTGGTGCTACTGCCTATGCTCTGACGACGCAGGTTTTGATGTATCTCGAATGGAAACCCCAGACTGTGAAAGAAAGGCAGGATGAACTGATCAAGGTATACAGAAAGAATTGGGACCTGTGAATAAGCCATAGAGTAACACGAAAGAGGTGACTGATTCTCCATAATCGGCCACCTCTTTTATATTCAATGATGGACAGAGCGATCATGTTCGCGGAAGGTATAAGAAAAGCTGGGATATAGGGGCGGAGCGAGTCCTCCCCTTGTTTTCCTGATATCTCTTAAACATTATTGTCCGAAAAATACAAACGTGCTACAATGAAAATGCATTGTAAAAGAGGGAGTGCAATATGAAAGACACGAAATTGATCATTTCACCTAAGAAGCGTAAGAGAACCATTGCAATCGTTACGCCGATCATTGTCGCCTGCATCGCATTTGTAATTGTTCTGACGACACTGATTCTACCAGGTCAAAAGCTCAACAAGGCAATAACACTGATTGATTCCGGAGATTATAAGACTGCGTACATTCTTCTTGACAGTATTGACTATAAGAACAGCAAAAAACTTCAAGAAAGCATCAAGCCGCAATACCAGATAGCATTACTCTCAGAAGCTGAAATCGGTTCCTGTGTGTTCTTTGGCTCCTATGAGCAAGATAACGACACATCCAACGGTGAAGAAGATATCGAATGGATCGTTCTTGCAAAAGAAGGCGATAAAGCGCTTGTTATCAGCAAATATGCTCTTGATTGCAGACTGTACCATACGTCCATGTCCGACATCACGTGGGAAACCTGCTCCTTGCGCAAATGGCTGAATGGACCGTTTCTCAATATATTTCCTGTTGAAGAACGAAACAGCATGATCGATACTACAGTAACCGCAGATAAGAATCCGTCGTACAGTACGTCACCCGGGAATGATGTTACGGATAAGGTATTCCTTCTGAGTATTACAGAGGTTAACAAGTATTTCGGCTCGGACGAAGCAAGAAAGTGTGTACCGACGGATTATGCGATAGTACACGGTGTATGGAAGAGCAAGAATAATTCCATAGATGGCAGAGCCACCTGCGGGTGGTGGCTGCGGACGCCCGGTAGCCTTTCTGACCACGCTGTACTTGTCCTCGGTGACGGCTCCGTCGAAATCGACGGTCGCTGTGGTTTCAACATTCTTGGCGGCGTCCGTCCCGCTTTGTGGATAGAACTCGGATAATCGGGTTACATCAGTTTTTTAGCTTGGGGTTTGCGGATCAACAATCCGCAAACCCCTTTTTTGCGCAAAAGCCTTTATTTTCAATGGTTTCCGATGGTTGCGGGGACAAGCAATCATCCACAGAAGCGGGGAATTATGCGTGATTTCTCAACTTTTGTATTGAAATATCTTGACAAACCGTTCCTTCACGGGGAAGAACCGGTTCGGATCTGCGTTATCAGCCGGGATTACTTGCTCTCCGGGCGGAAGGGCTTTTCTCCCTTGTAGAAGTGGGGGCTGTCCGCCCTGCCCGCGTCGACCTCTTCCAGCCATTTGAAGGGCTCGGTGCGGAAGGCATTCCAGGTGTCCTCATTCATGGGTCCGCGCATGGCAGGGAAGGTATATCTCCAGTAATTGGTCCGGGCGATATACTTCTCATCCTGCTGTCCTGCGTTCACATCGCCCATCTCGTTCGCCGCGATGCGGAGGAGAGAGCCATACTGCTCGGAGACCGTGTGGAGCTTCAGATCCTCCACGAACAGCTTCTTCAGAGGCCGCTTTGCGAGATTGGACATGATCGTCCGGTTCTCATAGGGCATCCGTTTCCACATCCGGGCAATTTCCCAGGCGCGCTTCATTACATCCGTCTTGGGAACCACCTCGGAGACCATCCCCCAGTCCAGCATGTTCTGAGCTGTGAACTGCCGGGTGGTCATCATATAGTAGTTGCCCCGCTTGGTGCCGAAGTAGTGCTGGACCATCAGGCCCATGCCGTCGCCGGGCACCAGTCCGCCGTGGGCATGGGGAACCTCCATGACCGTATCCTCCGAGGCAATGGTCACATCGCAGAGCATGGCGGAATCCCAGTGGAATCCGGGCCCGGGAATCGCGCCGATGGTTGGCACATCCAGATCAAAGACCATGTTCTTGATCAGATTGGTGTCGTCGAAATACTGGTGCTGGAACCGCTGGGTGGGCAGCTCCGAATAGGTGTCCCAGCCGTTGGGATCCGATTCGATCATCCAGGTACTTCCGATATGGGTGAAGATGATGATCTCATTCTTCCAGTCCATGGACAGAATCCGTACCAGCTGAGAGATCGCGCGGTGGGACATGCCCGAGTGCTTCATGGGACCGTCGTTGGTCTTCCAGGTCACCTGGAGGATGCCGTCCTCCCGGTACAGATCCGCGAAGTCCCGGAACCACTTGCTGTACTCCTCCAGTTCGGGAAGCTTTACATAGTCCGCCAAAGGTCTTGCCATTTTGTTTCCTCCTTAAATATATCCGAATTTTTTCGCTTCAAAGGTCAGTTCCTCCCGGAAATCCGGGTGGGCGATGGCGATGAGCTGCAGTGCTCGCTCCTTCACCGTACGTCCCCGCATATAGGCAACACCGAATTCGGTGATGATGATGTCCGCAATGTTTCGGGAAATGGTAACCACGGAACCGGGCGTCAGGATGGGCTTGATCTTGGACATGGTTCCGCTCTTGGCTGTGGAGGCCATGGCGATGATTCCCCGGCCGCCTCTGGAGTGCTGCGCCCCGAAGGCGAAGTCAAACGCCCCGCCGGTACCGGAATACTGCTTCGTTCCCACGGTCTCCGAGCAGATCTGCCCCGTCAGGTCGATCTCCATGGCGGTGTTGATGGACACCATGTTGTCAATGGAGGCGATGACGAAGGGATCGTTGGTATAGCTGGCCTGCCGGAACCAGGTGCCCGGATTGGTTGACATAATATTGTAAAGCTTCTCATCGCCCAGGATGAAATTCCCCACGTGCTTTCCGGTATCGATGTTCTTTCTCGCCCCGGTGATGACACCGGCTTCGATCAGATCCCCCATGACCGGCGTGAAAAGCTCCGTGTGAAGCCCCAGGTCCTTCTTATCGAAGAAGGAATTGCCCACCGCGTCGGGCATTCCGCCCAGGCCGAGCTGGATGCAGTCTCCATCATGGACAAAGTCCGCAGCATAGGCCCCGATCTGAAGATCCGTCTCCGAGGGAATGCTTCTGACATCATAGATGGTGGCGGGATAGTCTGCCTCCACGATCATGTCCACCCTGTCCAGGGGAATCTCCAGTGCCCCGGGAAACCGCGGCAGATTCGGGCTGACCTCCAGGATCACCGTTTCAGCGTGGAGATAGGCGTCCTCCTCCCACATGCCGCTGCCGGAAATCGCAAAGTTTCCGTTTTCGTCCATGGCTGTGGCCGCCGCGATGAACTTGTGGATCACGGGCTTAAACTCTGTCCGCCGGCGCATCATGTCATGGAGATTGGAGGGCAGATGGGAGGCGGCGCCCATCTCATGGCATCTGCGGAGCGCCCCGTCGTAAAGGTGGCAGACCATGTGGAGATGCTCTCCCAGATCTGGCATTTCCATGAAGGGATAGACATAGCCGCTGCCCCGTTTTCCCTTGATGAGTTCCACATCCCGGTGCCCAGGCAGCACTCTGTGGAGGTTCTCATAAAACAGCTGGGGCTCGCAAAGCTCTCCTCCGCCGCAGATCACTTCTCCGTCCCTGATCTGCGCGAGCATGTCATCCACTGTACCGAGCTTTTCCTGATATAGCTTCTGTCTGTCCACAGCAAGATTCCCCTTCCGTTCAAGTCTGAATTCATTATATCACAGGTTTAATTCCTGTTCCAATACCGAAACCCGTTGCATCGATATAAACAAAATGTTATAATGAGGCATGTCCGATTATGGGGGGATGAACCGTGACATCTTTGCAGATCAAGTATTTTCTGACCGTGGCGGAATCCATGAGCTTTTCTCAGGCTGCCCAGACCCTGTATGTCTCACAGCCCTCCGTCAGCCGGCAGATCAAGCAGCTGGAGGCGGAGCTGGAGTGCACCCTGTTTGACCGGACACGGAGAAACGCCCTCGGTCTGACCGCCGAGGGCATGGTATACCTGGACGCGTTCCGCAAGATGCGTGACCAGTATGCCGCAGCACGCAAGGCGGCCCGGGAATTCTCAGCACACACCCAGCTGAAACTGACTGTGGGCGTCGGAAGCGGCTGGGATCTCAGCGGCGTACTGATGAAGGCCAGGCAGGAGATCTGCTCCGGATATCCCCAGGCGGAGATTGCCTTTGAGAGCCATGATTTTCAGAAACTGCGCCATCTGGTCCGGGCCGGGGAGCTGGACGCGATCCTCTGCACAAAAACCAGTCTGATCGATTTCGACGGGCTGGACGTCCTGCAGATCGCGAACCTGGAGAGCCGCGCCTACGTACGCAGGGGTCTGCTCCGTCCGGAGGGAGAGGCGCTCGAGGCGCCGGATTTTGAAGGGCAGCCGCTCCTGATGCTCTCCGAGGAGGAATCTCCCATGGCCATGGAGCTGGCACTTCTGCAGTTCCAGGCGCGGCAGGTCACGGTCGTTCCGAAGTATCTTCCCAACCGGGAGAGCATTCTGCAGGCACTGCTTCTGGGGGAAGGCGTTGCCGTATTCGATCAGTATATGCGGTTCAGCGGCGATCCGAGACTGGACTGGTACAACCTGAAGGACGACATCCCCATCTGTCTGGTCTGGAGCAGGAACAATCACAATCCGCTGACCCATATGTTCGGAGCCGCGCTGGCTCAGATCATGAGCCCTTAACCGTGACACAGCACACCGGACAATCCGCCCCGCTGTACGGGGCCGTCCGATGCAGGGAGGAATCACCTATGGAAAGAAAGTATATCGACCTGGCCACGCTCAGCGTGGAGATCGGCTGCACCTTTGAGAACGTTGAAGTCGCACCCGGGGTTGTCATCCGCCAGACCCACTGGACGAAGGCGGAGTACGACGCCGCAAAGCGGGAGATACAGAAGCAGATGGAAGCCAGTCCCGGCACGTCCTTTTCCATATACGGGAGCCCGGATCCGTGGAACACCGTGGGCCTCGTACGTGAGCTCGGAATTTCCTACGCATACCCGAAGCCCGGGCATCCCGAGCTGATGGAACTGGACTTAAGCCCGCTTCCGGCGGGTATTCCGGAGTACAATTATGATGTGCAGTATGAGATCCGGGAGGAGGGAGACTGCGTCTACATCAACATGACCTCGGATAATCCGGCCCTTCCAAGAGGCGAAGGAACACCGCATACATTCAAACTGCCGAACGTGACAAAAGTCCATGTGCCTGAGATCGCCCCCGGAAAGGACGTCTATCTCCACGCCTGGGGCATGTACAGCGTCATGTGCTGCGTTGCCTCCACCCTGGCAGAGACCGCGCGCAGCGTGTTCCTGGCCTGCCATGATACGGATTATTACTGCTGCGCCTCCCGTTCTCCGGAATACCGGATCGGGGACCGGGCCCCGCGCACCTGGGAGAATTCTCTGCCGCACTGCTGAGTAAATACGCGGTCATGACAGATGTGTATCCGCTGCGTCCGCTCCATGACCGTTTCCTGAGGCCTTACACCTGACAATACTGAGGTGTCATGCCCCCGGCCGAGCTTTGGGAAGCATGCCACCGTTCCATGGGAGGATCTTCAAATGAACGAACTGCTGAACATCATGCAGAACCGCCGGAGCATCCGGCAGTACACCGGCGCGCACATTTCGGATGAACAGCTCCGGTGTATCCTGCAGGCGGGACTGCTTTCCGCCTCCGGGCGCAGGAAAAGACCCTGGGAGCTGATCGTCATCCGGGACAGGGACATGCTGACCCAGCTGTCTGGATGCCGGGAGGGTGCTGCCAGGATGCTTGCCGGCGCCGACTGTGCGGTAGTCGTTC
>JAEEGL012152524.1_pt1 | contig 11263 bp, 8 predicted proteins | sample 9134231 | NCBI WGS metagenome assembly JAEEGL01 (sample SAMN16246548, study PRJNA631951) | gut metagenome | biome: gut microbiome; feature: rumen; material: fiber-attached | host: Bos | place: Iran: Karaj | collected 2018-10
ATATGCTTCAGCGCCCATCGTAGTAGATAAGCCTGCTGCAACATAAGTGTTCTGTTCGAAACCACGCAGTACAGAGAATACATCTGAACCATCATCATAGATGATCTTGATTGTCTCTAATCCGACTTTATCAGCATCCCAGTATAATGGGTTCTTCTTTAAAACAGTCTGAGACTTGACATCGAATGAGTCAAGAACGTAAGCGCCGTTGTAAAGAATGGAATCAGCTGCAACTGTACCGAATGAACATGCAGTAATATCAGGAGAACCTAACTTACAGCCATCACCCTTGGACTCCAGGAAGTCTCTGTTGATTGGGTAAAGGATCGTGTATTCACATACAGTCGGGAAGTAAGTAACAGTAGCGCCGATAGATTCGCCTGTATTCAGGTCGAACTGTTCAGCCATTGTGTATTCTACAGTGTAGTCGTCAACAGCTCTGATACCGACTTTTGCCCAAGCCTCGTCAGACCAGTCACCGTTGTTGTAGTAATCCTCGTAGCCAGCTACGTATGGAGCTACAACGGAAGCAGTACCGGACTGGAATTCAGCTGAGTGTCTTAAACCTGTAACGAAGTCTTCTGCCTTAACTTCAGCATAAACTTCACCGGTGTTAGTAGCCCAGTTAACGCCTTTTCTCAGATGGAATGTCCATACTGTTGCGTCTTCATTGGATTCCCAAGACTCAGCGACAGAACCAACGTACTTGCCGAATCTGTCACATTCAACCAAACCATCAACGAAGTTTACGTTGATTTCATGGTCTGTAGCTAACGCAGTAGTTACATAGTCCATGTTGGCGATTTCGGAACTGTCAGCAGTTACGAAAGTCTTTGTATCTGCCAGTTTCAGATCATCGATGGCAACAGTTGACTCATAAGTAGGTTCTTCATCACCAGTAGGAGCTGGTTCTTCTTCCTTCTTAGTACAGCCGACTAATGACATGAGCATCAGTAAACTAAGCAACAATACTAATAATTTTTTCATGAATTTCTTCCTTTCTTTGCAGTATAAAAAACCGCATACAGATATTTTACACGATTAACTGAGTTCTTTCAATAAAATATTATATATTCATTAAATATTTCAAAGGCATTTTTTCACTCGATGAAAATGTTTTCAATCAGAAAGCGCTTTTCTAGATTTATGCATAAAAAAACCGGCAGTTCTATTGACAACACCGGTTTTATCTGTGCCTGATCAGCTGATCTTAATGTTCTTGAATATGAAGTATTTAGGGCCTTTGTAGTTTCTCAGAGTTGACTCTTCTTTAGAGAACTGCACATCCTTCATGTTTTCGTAGATGTTTCCGGAAATGGAGAATCCTGTCAGAGGAATATACTTCTTTCCATCGAAATATCTTGCCAGTCTGACTTCACCACCCCAGTAACCGCTGTCTTCTTCCATCTGCGGAGAGGAGAAGGTTTCGATAATCAGATGCTTTTCTTTCTTGTATGGAATGCCTTCCGCCTTGACTTCGCATATCGGAAGACTGCCCGAAATATTCTCTTCCTGCAGATAGGATCCAAAACGCTGATCACCGTAATATGCGTTAGCCTTTCCCTTTGAAACGATCTTTCTTGATTTCAGTACGATGCCGTTCTGGTCGTACCTGCGGGAAGCCGTGCATCCAGGAACGACAGATTTCATAGTCAGGTCAAAAGGATTTCCTGAAATCTCGTCTTTCTTGCTGTAATGGTTCTGATGCATAAAGACGTTGCGGTAAGTCAGATCACGACTCAGTGTTCCTACTATAACCTGCAGCATATCGTTCTTGACCAGAACTTTCAGATCCTTCGGAAGTTCGACTTCTTTTAACGTCCTGGCATTGGATCTGTCTTTTGCCAGCTTCAGGATCTCGTCAATCTCTTCTGTAATCTGCCTGTAGTCAGGTTTGCTGGACTCGTAGAACTTGTAGAGTTCGAATTCCTCTTTCTTGTTGGACCAGGTCGGAATGCATTCTATCTCGATCTTGAAGGAATCACTGCAGTGGCTGACACCCTTTGAACTGATGAATTCATCGGTGAATTCCGAGACAAAGATCTCTGTAGAATTGATCCATCCGCTTTTGTAAACATTGGCCTTGAATACGGCTTTCGCAACCTTTCCGGCAATGTCGTTCAGATCTCTTTTGACGCCTTTCTTATCCCTGATATTGACGGTTTTCTCCGGCAGAGGATAATAGGCATTCCTCGCCTGTTTTGCCTTTGTGACAGCCTTATTCAGCTTTGATGCCAGCGATTTCACGTCGTCGGCAGCCGTAACCGTAACGGAAGAAGAGCCTACTGTCTTCCTGTCGTCGGCAACATAGACCTCGATCTTGGCCGTAGTGGTCTTGACTGCTCTGTTGATTTCAAGATGGTCCAGCACGTAGAACAGTTCTCTGCTGTTCTTGTTCTGTATGGTCAGTTCATAATCCGTGATCTTCTTGTTTGCCTTGATGCACGAAATGATTTCATTCTTCTTCATCATCCTAATTTCGCCTCCGCTTTCAGATAAGGTCCGCCGTCAGAAACATAGACCCATTCCTTATGCCCCTTGCCGCACATGCCCGATCCATGTACCGTGACCTGATCAGATACCATCGAAATTGAGCTTAACAGATCAATGACATAGCCAGAAATGACAACCGGAGCAATCATCTCGCCAGTAAATCTACCGTCTTTGATTTCCAGTCCGTAAGATGCCGTACACTGGATCTGCCAGTTCTTCGGATCTTCCATGCCGTTGTTGGTTTGGCACAGCAGATATCCGTGCTTCACCGACTTGATCATGTCCTCGTACTTGTCCTTGCCCGGACCGAACCACGTGTTGGTCATGCGGGTATAGACTTTTCGGGAGAAGTCCTGTCTTCTGCCGTTGCCCGTAGGTTCCGTTCCCAGTTCCATGGCACTCAAGGAATCGGAAATGCCTCTTTGCAGAATGCCGTCCTTGATGATCTGCGTATTGTGCGCCTCTATGCCGTCGTCGTCGAAGAAATAAGATGCGGCAGACAGACAGCTTGATGCGCCGTCGTACATGTTGACCAGATCAGAAGCAACGTACTTGCCGACATAATCGACGGCCTTGGCTCTGTTCTTGACAAACATGTCCATCTCAACGCCATGTCCGAAAGCCTCGTGAGCGATCAGGCCGCTGATCGACGGATCGGTAATAATCGTATACTTGCCCGGTTTTACCGGCTTTGCTTTCAACAGACGCAAGGCAATATCCAGTACTTCCGGTGCGTGTTTCTTGAATTTCTGAAGAGCCAGAGCGCTGTCCGCTTCACCTTCCGCTTCATAATTGCTCTTGATCACATCCCCTTCTCTGACCACATCCAGCTGCATCACATTGATCCAGTCGTATTTCTGGGTCAGCCGTTTCTTGGCGGAAACGAAGATCTTTGACGTTTCACGCTTCATGTATCTAGCGGCAAAATTGATGAGCCTTTCGTCCTTCCGATGCATGGCATCCTTGACTTCCGTCAATTCCCTAGTGATCTCCCCGTCCGATAACCTGGCAGGGTCTTCTCTCAAATAGTCTTCCTGATGTGACTGTTCTTCCAGCATCTTTACCTTGAAGTCCTTGCTGAAAACCTGATCCAGTTTCACGGATCTGATGACTTCGCTGCTCTTAAGATCTCTGATATCATTGCAGGAATACTCTGAATAACGTCCATCCTTATAGACTTTGATCACGAATCCGCATTCGTTGTCGATATCGTCGATCGAATTGACATGTGTCGATACAAGGATCACCTTGTTTCTGACGCAGGTTCCAAGGACAGAAACATAGTCGTAGTGCTTCTGCAGCTGTTCTACCAGCCTTTCGGCATCCTTGATCCTTGTCTTTAAGTATTGATCTAACATTTATACCTCCTGTTTTGCTTTCTCTTCCTCTTCTTTCATCGCTTCTTCCCATTTTTCTTCCAGGGCATGGATCTGGTTGTGGATCTCGTCGATCTCGTCATCCAGTTCCGCCATCTTCTTCATGTCCTGGTAGTATTCCGGTTCATAACGAAGCGCTCTTTTGTCTTCCAGTATATCTTCCATTAAAGATATCTCGTTTTCAAGTTTTTTGATGTTGTATTTCGGTTTCTGTTTCAGCTGTTTCAGCGGAACTTCCAGTTTTTCTTCCTTCTGTTCTGCCAGCTGTTCCTTGACTTTGGTATCGATGTAGTCCTTATATCCGTCCGGATAGTATTCCACTTTATTTTTTTCAATGACCAGACAGGATGTCGCGATCTTCTTGATGAAATATCTGTCATGCGATACGAAGAGAATCGTTCCTTCGTACTCCTGCAAGGCATTTTCCAGAGCTTCCTTGGAGACGATATCCAGATGGTTGGTCGGCTCGTCCAGAACCAGGAAATTAGCCTTCTTCATCATCAGTTTTGCCAGAGAAAGCCTTACCTTTTCACCGCCCGACAAGACGTTTACTTCCTTGAATACTTCATCGGAAGTAAACAGGAAAGCTCCTAGAACAGAACGGATCTTGTACATGTCCATGTCCGGATGTTCGTTCCAAAGTTCTTCCAGGATCGTATTGCCGCTGTGAAAATCGGCCAGGTTCTGATCGAAATAACCGATCTCGATCTGATGTCCCAGCATCATATATCCGTCCAGAGGCTTAAGCAGACCGACGATCGTCTTAAGCAGCGTCGACTTTCCAGTCCCGTTGTCTCCCATGATGCAGATTCTGTCGCCTCTCATGACATTCAGCGTCACTTCCGCCAGAGGCTGATCGTAGCCGACCTTGAAATTCTCCAGGCTAAGAACATTTCTTCCGCCTCTTACCTGACATTCGAAACGTGCCTTAAAGGCTTTCGTATCGGCCTTTTTAGGGTCCTCGATCCTTTCCATTCTTTCCAGATACTTGATCTTGGACTGGGCGAAGGCAGCCTTGTTCTTTTTGTAGCGGAACTTCTCGATCAGTTCTTCCAGGCGTTTGATGTCTTTCTGCTGTCTCTTGTAGGCTGATTCCTGACGGATGAAGTCGTTTTTCTTCTGTTCCACGAAGGCGGTATAGTTTCCCGGATATCTTCTTATCGATCCGTATTCCAGCTCATAGACCACGTTGACGCAGTGATCCAGGAAAGTACGGTCGTGAGATACCAGAATCATGGCCTTCTTGTATTTGGCGAGGTATCCTTCCAGCCATTCGATCGTACTTAAATCAAGATGATTGGTAGGCTCGTCAAGCAGCAGCAGGTCCGGCTTTGCCAGCAGTAAAGAAGCGAATGCAATCTTTGTCTTCTCTCCTCCCGAGAAGGAAGAAACGGGACGATCCAGATCTTCATCCCTGAAACCGAATCCGTGCAATACCGTCAGCATTTCGCTTTGATACGTATATCCTCCCAGATAGCGGTATTCCTCTTCCAGCCTGGTATATCTGGCAATGAGTTTTTCATCGTGGTTCGTCTTGAGCTCTTCCGAGAGATCTTCCATCTCTTTTTCTGTCTCCAGGATCTTCGCAAAGACTTCGTTAAACGTCTCTCTTAAGGTCTTTTCCGACTGTGCCAGAGCATTCTGTTTCAGATAGGAAATCACCGTCTTACCCGATTTGATTACCTGTCCGGAAGAAAGCTCGCACTCTCCTGTAAGTACTTTTAAAAGAGTGGTCTTGCCACTCCCGTTACGGCCAACCAGAGCGATCCTTTCATTCTCGTTCACCGTGAAGTCAATATGTTCAAATACATCATTGGCACCGAAAAACACCGTGCCGTCTGAAATCTGTACAATCATTTCTTATTACAGGATCAAGTTCTTTGGTGTGCGCGGATAAGGCAGGACGTCCCTGATGTTCTCCATACCGGTCAGATACATAACCATTCTCTCGAAACCGAGACCGAAACCGGCATGCTTGCATCCGCCGAACCTTCTTGTATCCAGATACCATTCATAGGCATCCCTGTCGAGTCCGAGTTCCTCCATCCTCTGGACGAGTTTATCGATACGTTCTTCTCTCTGTGAACCGCCGACCAGTTCACCGACATGCGGTACCAGCAGGTCACATGCAGCAACCGTCTTTCCGTCATCGTTGAGTCTCATATAGAAGGCCTTGATGTCTTTCGGATAATCGGTCAGGAAGACCGGACCCTTAACGACCTGCTCACAGAGGTATCTCTCATGTTCGGTATTCAGATCCATACCCCAGGATACCTTGTTTTCAAATTCAACCGGGGCCTTAAGAAGGATATCGATCGCTTCGGTATAAGGCATTCTCCTGAAGGAAGAGTTGTAGACATGGTCCAGTCTTTCAAGTAAAGTCTTGTCGATCATGGTGTTAAAGAAGTTCATCTCTTCCGGACACTCTTTTCTGACGTAATCGATGCAGTACTTGACCATGTCTTCGATCAGCTGCATGTCGTCTTCCAGATCCGCGAATGCGATCTCCGGTTCGATCATCCAGAATTCGGAAGCATGGGTCTTGGTATTGGAGTTCTCCGAACGGAAAGTCGGACCAAAGGTATAGACATCTCTGAAAGCCATCGCGAAACTCTCGACGTGCAGCTGTCCAGAAACGGTCAGTCTGGCCTGCTTGCCAAAGAAGTCCTCTTCATAGTTGCCGTCGTCCCTGGTCGTGACAGTGAATACTTGTCCCGCTCCTTCCGCATCCGTTCCGGTAATGATCGGGGTATGTACATAGACAAATCCCTGTCCCTGGAAGAATTCGTGAATGGCCATTGCCAGAGCCGAACGGACTCTAAATACTGCCATGAACGTATTGGTACGAGGTCTAAGATGAGGGATCTCTCTTAAGAATTCGAAAGTATGTCTCTTTTTCTGTAAAGGATAGGTCTCATCGGAATCGCCTTCGATCTCGATGGATGTTGCCAGGATCTCGAACGGCTGTTTGTTCTGCGGTGTTGAGACGAACTTGCCGATGACATAAATCGCTGAACCCGTCAGCAGATGGGAAACCTGGTCGTGATTCTCCAGATCCGGATTATAGACGATCTGAATGTTTTTAAAATAGGTACCGTCATTCAGTTCGATAAAACCGACCTGACCGTTGTCCCTGTTTGTTCTGACCCAGCCTTCTACGGAAACGTATTCCAGCTGATCCAGTTCCATCTGTGATGCGCTCACAGCCATCTCATACAATTCTCTAGCAAAATATAAATCCATATAGACCCCCTTATTTGTTCATTGAATTCACTTCAAAGACAAGTTCCTGTATCGTCGATACCACATCGACATCTCTTTTAATCATCCCCTCAGGAAGCACAAAGTGTTCCCTGGTAAAATTCACGATCCCCTTGACACCCAGATCATGCAACTGGTTCACAATCTCCTGCGCTCCGGAAGGTATGCAGAGTATTGCGATCTCGCATCCTTTCGGCATCTTCTCCTTTAACTGAGATATATGATAGACAGGTACATTGACCTTTGGTTCCTTGTTTCTTTTCTCCGGTATGATATCGAAAGCGCAGACGATCTCTCCGGCAACATGGTTCCAGTTGTTGTAGTTGAGAATGGCCGTGCCAAGTCTTCCTACACCGATCAGGATCATCTTTTCGTCGTAGTCTTCTCCAAGTTCCCTGGCAAAGATACTGATCAGTTCATCCACATCGTAGCCGTAACCCTGCTTCCCCAGCTGACCAATCAAGGAAAAATCACGACGTATCGTCGTCGGCTTGATGTCAACGTATTGAGAAAGTTCGGCCGACATGATCTTCTTTATTCCCTCATCAGAAAGTTTTCTCAACGCTTTCAGATAAACGGGATATCTTCTCAGTGTCGCTTTTGAAATCTCACTCATAGAACAGCTTTATTATATATGAACTCTTCTTATTTGTGAAGAATCTGACAATATTCACTAGTCTTCGATCGACATCGAAGGCATGCTTGGAGCATCCAGATCGACGAATTTCTCATGTTTCAGATAATGCAGTGCCGCGCAGGCGATCATCAGAGCATTGTCCGTGCAGTACTTGAGAGGTGGCAGGATCAGATCGTGATCCGCGAAACGTTCCTGCATCAGTTCCCTTAGACGGGAATTGGCGGCAACACCGCCTGCCAGTACGACGGAACGGCAAGGATACTCCTTCAGCGCTTCTTCCGTCTTGTTTACGAGTACGTTCAACGCCGTTTCCTGGAAAGCGTAAGCCAGGTCATTCTTGTTGATCTCGTTGCCATCGGCTTCTTCTTTCTTTACCAGTTGCAGTACCGCATTCTTTAAACCCGAGAAGGAGAAATCATATGCGTCCACTTTCGGCGTCGGCAAACGGTAGTGAGCCTTTCCTTCCCTGGCCAGTTTATCGATGATCGGTCCTCCGGGATAACCTTCCTGCATCACTCTTGCAACCTTGTCGTAAGCCTCTCCGATCGCATCATCCAGAGTCGTACCGATAATCCTGAACGACTCGTCATTCTCGATGTATACCAGTTCCGTATGACCGCCGCTGACCACTAACGCCATTACCGGATAGCTTAAAGGCTTGATCAGTTCGTTGATGAAAATATGCCCCTTCAGATGATGGACCCCGATCAGAGGCTTGTCATAGAAGAAAGCCAGAGACTTGGCGGCAATGCCGCCGACATGAAGAGAGCCGATCAGACCCGGTCCGATCGTATAGGCGATCGCATCGACATCTTCAACCTTTATCTTCGCCTGTTCTACCGCTTCCTTGACGATGGTGGAGATCTGCTCCACATGCATCCTTGACGCCACCTCAGGAACAACGCCGCCGAAACGGGAATGGACATCGATCTGTGAAGTAACAACGGAACTGTAGATGTTCAGTTCTTCATCGATGATGGCGCAGGCCGTCTCGTCGCAGCTCGACTCGATTGCCAGAACTTTTCTCGGCTTCGCCTCAATCAATCCCTTGATCATATCATAGGCGTCAGAGCCGTTCTCATAGTAGTTCTTTCTGGTCCTGACTGTAGTGAAACCGTTCATCTTATACAGCTTGATCGCATCGTCGTTCTTGACATCGACTTCCAGATGCATGAACTCGCATCCTCTTTCCTTGGCGATATGGGACAGATGTTTCAGCATCTTTCTTCCATATCCTCTATGACGATAGTCCCTTTTTACTACGATCTTGGTTAGATCGCAGTTCTCGAACATATACCATAGTTCGCCATAGGCGATCACTTCACCGTTCTCGATATCGGCATAGAGTTCACCGATCTCGGAATCGTTCAGTTCATTCTCAAAATAATCCCTGTTCCAAGGATGATCAAAAGAATCCTTCTCGATTTCCACGACCTGGTCCAGGTCTTCCTTCCTCATTCTCTCTATCATCGCTGGTAACTCTCGCTTTCTTTCAGATACTTCGGTGTAAGATAGGCGATCTGATCGGCCTTCTTCCACATCGGTCTTGTCAGCAGGAAAGCCTGCGGTATGTTTCCGTAGTCGTTTTCTCTCCCTAACAATGCGCCATCGCCGACTATCAGATAGTCCTTCGCATCGATCTCTTTAATCGGCAAAGCACAGTCTTCCATAACGACTTCGCTGCCGTTATAGATACCCACATAGACCCGATCCGCCCTGGCATCCATCACGGCCATGCAGTTGCTGCGGTTGGCCGCATACAGTCTTAAAGACGAGATCGTATAGACATCGCAAGGTTTCAGTTCCCCGATCACCTTGGCGATCGTCATTGCAATACGTACACCGGTATAGGAACCCGGCCCTTCGCTGATGCAGATGGAATCGATCTCTTCTTTTCTCGCTCCCGCTGCCGAAAAAACTTCTTTTATTGCCGTAAATACCTGTTCCGACTGCTGCTTAAAGCACTCTTTCGAATAAGCGGCTATAATCTGATCATCTCTGATCAATGCGCAGGTCAGATACTTGTAGGCTGTATCAATGCACAGTGTTAACATGTCATCTCCTTTGCTATGGATTCATATCTCTCTCCATGAGGAATAAACGCTATCTCTCTGGTATTGTCGTCGATATACTGAAACGAGACTTCCAGATATTCTTCCGGAAGGTAAGTCTGATAGTACTCCGGCCATTCAACGACCGTGATCCCTTCATCGGCTAGCTCGCTGATGCCCAGATCATACTCGTTGTTTTCCAGACGATAGGCATCGATGTGGAACAGCTGTCTGTTTCCCTGATGGATCTTCAGAATGGTAAAAGTCGGTGAATTGATCACGTCCTTAATCTGCAAAGCCCTGCCGATGCCCTTGGTAAAGGTCGTCTTGCCTCCCGCAAGATCTCCTTTCAAGGCTACCGTCATTCCCGTTTCCAGCAGATTTCCAAGCTTCTCTCCCAGAGCAATCGTTTCTGTTTCACAATGAGTTATCATAACCATTTAAGTATAACGCATTTTAGATAAAAATACCTCTATTCCTAAGGATTTCCATCTATCGGCAAAACCCGTTTATATAGTATTATGGAAATATACAGGATGGTAAACAATATGAAACTCAACTACAAACGTACATTTATCGTTGGACTTGCCTTTTTGTCCATCTGTGCTTTCTGGCAGATGTACGACAATGTCATTCCTCTGATTCTGACGAATACCTTTCACTTGAACGAGACCTACACCGGAGCGATCATGGCTGCGGACAACGTTCTTGCTCTGATACTGCTTCCTTTGTTCGGATCCCTCTCGGATAAGATAGACACCAGAATCGGCAAGAGAATGCCTTTCATTCTCTTCGGAACGGGATTCGCGATCATTCTCATGAACATCCTTCCGATCCTGGACAATTCCTACTACACTGCCGGCAGCATTACAAAGATCGTTTTCTTCGTCATCATACTGGGCCTGCTGCTGATCTCCATGGGAACCTACAGATCCCCTGCCGTTGCCCTGATGCCCGATGTAACGCCGAAACCGTTAAGATCAAAGGCCAACGCCATCATCAACCTGATGGGCGCAGTCGGAGGCATCATTTATCTGGCGATTGCCGCGGTTCTTTATCCGAATTCCAAGACCCAGGGTCTGCCACATATCAACTATCAGATCCTGTTTGTAGCCGTATCTGCAATCATGTTTGTATCTGTTGGCCTGCTCTATCTGATCATCAAGGAGCCGAAACTTGTCGAAGAAAACAAGGAACTTGAGCAGCAGCATCCGGAATGGAATCTGGCGGAAGACGATGGTTCCGGACACGAAAAGCTTCCGAAGGAAGTCAAAAGATCGCTGGGATTCCTGCTGGCATCCATCGCCCTGTGGTTCATCGGCTACAATGCCGTTACGACCTGGTTCACGACTTATGTATCCGTAGTCATGGGTCAGGGTCTCGGCGGAGCTTCAACCTGCCTGCTGATCGCCACCGCCGGAGCGATCGTATCCTATCTCCCAATC
>JAEEGL013473695.1_pt1 | contig 11263 bp, 6 predicted proteins | sample 9134231 | NCBI WGS metagenome assembly JAEEGL01 (sample SAMN16246548, study PRJNA631951) | gut metagenome | biome: gut microbiome; feature: rumen; material: fiber-attached | host: Bos | place: Iran: Karaj | collected 2018-10
CTGCGTCTATGCCGCAACAGTTTCCATCGGCATTGCCTTTGGCGTTTCCCTTTCCGCCGATTATCCGGAAGCTGCTCTGCGCGTTCATCTGCGGTATTTCATCGGTGCCGCAGTCCCCTTCCTGATGCTCAGCCTTTCCCTTCTGGAGGAAGCGGAACCCTTCAGCATTAAAAGCCCATTGGTTAAAGTATCCATTACTTTTACCGGCATACTTCTCCTTGCTCTTATTTTCCCGCCCAATTCCGGCAGCATCGTGGATCATCCTGCTTTCTTCTTTACCCACATCATCCCGAATGAAGATTTCTGGCCCTGGCTATGCAAAGGACTCTTTGTCTTGCTGGTACTTATCGTACTGTTCCTGTGGGGCAAACACAGAAAGCAAGCTTTTGCATGCCTCCTGCTCCCGCTTCTGCTTGGTTTTGAAATCTTCTCCGGCGTCCTTTTCACCCAATCCCTGACAGAAGAAGAAGCGATTAAAGATACAGATCTCATTGGCGAAGTGCAGCAACTGGATGAATTCCTGGATTCCGCAGACGGATCCATTCTCATGCTTGCTGATTCTGCTTCAAATACAAAGTTGCGTGTTCTGAATACCATCCTGAATGATGATTATTACTTCTCCACCTTTGATTCCGTAAAAGAGCAGGCTGCTAAGACAACAACCGCTGCCAAAGTCCAGATGGACCTTTCAACGCAACCGCTGCCCAGTCCCCTCAGCGAATATGCTGATAACTTTTACAGAATGTCGGATATCAGCTGGATTGTCAGCATCGGCGATCAGGATGTCCTGAATCCTTCCCTGCATGAAGAAATCACGCCGGAAGGGATATCTGAATTCCACGTTTATCGTGCGAAAGATCCTTCTAGACTTGCTGTATTCGGTCCAATCACCTATACCCTTGGAGACCCTATTCTGTTCTACGGCCAAACTCCTTCCTTCCGAAAATATCTGCCTGAAGGCTTTTCTTCCACAGAAGATGGATATACATGGACCGACGGAACAGAAGCATCCCTGACGCTGGTACCCAACGTTGATGAACCCTGTGATCTCTCCGGTTACTGGACCTGGCGCTGGTCCATGGGAGTTCAGATCTGCCAACTTTTTGCAAATGATACAATCCTTGGAGATGTTGAAATCTATCCCGGTGAAAATGATCTGTATTTCTATATTCCTTCTTATGCCTATGAAGGTGCCGAAACCCTGACGCTTCGTTTCCTTTTCCCGACTGCCAGCTCCACCGAGAACGATCCCCGACTGCTTGCCTTCGCTTTTGAAACCCTGACCCTGACTGCTGAACAATAAAAGAAAGGCTCTGCCGTGTATCCCACGGCAAAGCCTTTCATCTTGCCCGGAAGCCTTATGCTGCCTTCTGAGCTTTTTCTTCTTTTCTTCTGCTGATAATCAATAGCACCATACAAACCATAAATCCAACTGCGCAGATCGGTCCGGCAGTCTTGATTGCCTTCACAATGTATGCGCCGGACAGCAGTTTCGGCGTTTTATACCTCAATTCACTTATAGAAACTGTTTTCTCATTGATTTCCTGAGCTGTATAAGCATCCAGCATTGATGCAAAATCGTTCGCTACAACAATTTTCTTTGCAGTCAAAACTTTCATCTTCGATTCAGTATCCGCTCTGAGGATCGCTTTTCCTGCAGCAGTCAACTCTTCCACTGCCGCGGCAGCTTCTGCTTCATCTGTAGTTTCTTCTGCTTTTACTGCTGCACCTGTCATATCATCCAATCGAGCCTGATAAAGCGATATGGTTGCATTGATTTCAGCAATTTTATCAGAAACGCTTTTCCGTTTCTCTACAAGTTTATCATATGTATCTGATGATTTGCTGCCCACCTGACTTAATTCTCCGTTAGAACTTACATAAATGATACCATCTTTCTCAAATCCGTTAACTTGTTCCTCTATGCATTTCAGTTCTTCCGTCAGGCTTTCCAGCTGGAATCCTTGAGTCCTGATTTCCATTTCATACCGTTTCTGAAGCCGAATCCGGTCCTTTGATACCGCATTCAGTGTAATCGTTGCCTCCAGACGGTTTATATCATTTATCAGATTCTGATATCGCACCGCAATATCACCAAAGCCTTTCTGGTTCGTCTGGAAATCCGGTGCCAGTTCCTGCATTTCCAGCGCAAAACGCCGTTCCTGATTCACGTTTGCGTTGATGGATTCCAACTGTTGTGCATAATCGTATTCCGGTCGGATCGCAAGTGAGCCAGTCTCATCCAAACTAGCTGCATAAGTCTTGGCAAAATAGCTTCGATACGCTTCCAGGATATTCTGTAACAAGTCAGTCAGATTTCCTGAAGTGATTTTTTCATCAAAACTATTGTACAATTTCACATCGTACTGCGTTGCATGATAGTCCGTAAGCGCTGCCTGCATGTCAGCATCGGCATCCATCATGGAAACATACTTGGTCATCTGCTCTGCGATCTTTTCCGGATATACGCCGGTAATACTGAGATTTTCTCTCAGCTGTTCTGCAGTATAAATGTCTGACATTCCAGAAGCTAACAATGCCTCTTCCAGTACTTCATCTGTTAAAATACCGTTTGCGTTAAAAGGATACCCGTTAGGCGCCTTTCCTTCCGCAGCTCCATCAAAGGAAAATTGCAGCATCGCGGTTGCATAGGTGCCATTGTTTTCCGTATGAAGAAGTATCGCAGCCAGAGTCAGACCTATAATACCGCAAACAATCAGAACAATCAGGGTATTCCGGAGCCAGTGCGTTCTCTTTATTGTTGTCATTTCGCAGCCGCCTCCTTTCCGTACTCTTTTTCTTTTCTGTTTGTTGACAATTCCGGAAGCATAGCTGCCAGGAACCACAATCCACATGCTATGATTGCACCTGCAGCACCGCCGATAAGCATCTTCTTCATGTTGGCTTCCAGGAAACTCTTTTCCCTTCCCTGTGCTGCACTGTGATCTTCATAGGTTGTATACATCTGGCTAGAAAACAGTTCTTCCATATGGGCCCGGATACCGCTGTACAGATTCTGTGCGGATTCTTTTGTATGAGCCAGTTCGTCCTCGACCGTCTTCGTTACATCTGTACGTGCTTTTGTATCAAGCCTTGTGATTCTGTCTGTATAATCCGCAATAGAAGTTTTTAGTTCTGCGGCCTTTTCATAGTATTCTGTCTGTTGCAGGATCAGATTGTTGTAATACTCTGTTGCTGTTTTCGTAGATTTGGCAGCATCACTCTCCTGCATAGAGATAAATACTTCGTCATTTTTATAACTCTTTAGCAATTTCTCAATCTCAGAAATGTTAACGTTTGTACGTTCCAAATCGTTTTGAGCCATCCGTAACATGTATTTCCAACTGGTCAGTAAAGCCGTTTTATCCCTTGTAATCGCATTTTCACTCACCATCGCATAGAGATAATCAACATCGATGCTCTTGAATGTCTGTAACGTCTCCATCCAGTCCGTCAAACTCCGGCCTGTTTTCCAGCTCCGGTATGCCTTCACTGTGTCTGTTTTTGCATCACAGTAATCATACAATTCATCCAATCCCATCCGTAACTGATCCAGACTGTCCAGCACATCCAGGTCCTGTGTATCAATAATGGAGAAAACATCCTCCGGTAATTTCACATCTGCATAAGTACGCACCAGATATTCATTGTATACTGTCAGAATCCGATCCAACAATAATTTCAGTTCTGTATCTTTCAACACAGTTTTGACTCTGCTTTCAGGATCATCACTGAAACCGTTTTTCAGTGACACCACAAAACGGTTTTGATATTTCATTTCTGCCGACGGAAGCTGCCTGTAAGCATCAGCATTATTCAAAGCCGCCAATCCGGCCAATGCCTCTCTTACCCGCTGGCTTTCTTCCGTCAACACCGTCTGTATTCCAATGTTCGCACCAAGTGCGGCTGCAGAGATGGGCTTGGAAAGGTTCATTCCATTAAGTGCCGTCTGCAGCACATAGGAAGAAGTAATCTGATTTAAATCCAGATCAAATCCATCAGGTGCAGTCAAATCCCAAACCGGTTCAAACTTTACGTCCTGCAACCTTAGCGTCCCATTCCTCAACCCATTCCGAGATCTCAACTCCGGCGCCTCATATCGCAATGTTACCACAGAGGATACTGTCAGAGGCGCCTTTGTGAACTGATACAGTAATAACGGAGCACATATGCCGATCGTCAAACACAATACCAGCACCCAGGCAAAGAGACGTTTCCTCAGTTTCATATTGTGAATCACATTGCCCAGATCAATAGTATGTTCTTCCTGGCTGTTATTTACAACCAACTGAATTTGGCGATCATTTTCTTTAGACAGCATATCCATTCTATTTTCACTATTGTCCAATCTTCATTCCTCCCGAAAAAATAAAATTATATAACTATCACTGGTATCGATAGTCGTGGACCATCATCTTGCTTTCGAGCGTCCTCAAGCGCCAGGTTGCATTCTGCAGCCTTCAGCGGCCACAGTTGTGGTATGCAAGCAGCCACTTTGCGGTCAAAACGGCCAGGATATTTTCCTCTGAAGGTTGATAGAGGGGTCCTGTCGTTGCGGATAGCCAGTCTTAAGGGTAGTCCCCGCAGCCGCCATCCATATAGACATCCAACGGGCTGGCGCTTATGCCAAAACTACCGCACCGCCCCCTACGTAAACCCTGCACCATAAAATGTGTTTTTCACATTCTGGTTCTTTATACTTGGCTGTTTCAACTGCAATCTGACCGTTTTGATCTGCAAACTTGACCCTTAGGTAAAACAATATGCTGCCGGGTTCCGAGTGTTCTCATTTTATCAGCACTTATCTCCCTTCTTTTTCGACATAATTATCTCATAGGAAGCACTTGTGCGCAAGTAAGCTGTTGAGAAGAACTATGAAATATCACAAAAAATGATCAGGTTCCCTTTTATTTCTTCCTGCCAACATGACACATGCCACAAAAAGCCAGTTTTTTTAGTATATTGATAAGTATTACAGCTATAATCACAAAAGCTATTTTTAACAGTATAAGCAACAACATGCTATGATTATCATTAAGTGATAAAGCAGAGGAAAAGAGAAGTGACATAGGACTCACGTTTAATACTTTTAGTTCTATTAAATGAGCACATAAAATTATCAGACTGTTTTTCCCAAAGAACTGTAAGAAATGTTTTCCTATAACACCATGCCGACAGATATACACAGACAAAGCTATAACGATAACACTAGCTGCTAAACTTCCTAATAAATCTAGCAATCCATTCCCAAGATGATTATGTACAAGCCAAAATCCTTTAAAATGCTGTATACTAAAGACTGCTATTAAGAATAAAACTGATAATAGTCCTCTCGACATGTTATGAATGATAAATTCTTCTTTCTTTGCCTCATATCCTATCAGCACATACAGTGAAGCCAACATCCCAGCCTGAATGCTTAAAGGGAGCCACACTTTTGTTTTATCGAAAGAAAACCATCCTATAAACGCAAGACCTATTATTATTCCTTTGTAGTACTTTTTATCAAGAAGATAATGAACAGTCACTAGTGCAAAAAACAAAGCTAAAAGAAACCAAATTGCCCCTATTCCTTTAATTGCAAACGGTTCAGTCCAGTTATCTCCCGCACCATATAGTGCTGCTTTACACCATTCGACAAATGTCTTCCCGACAGATTTTCCTTCGATCGAAGCCTTTACAGTAGCCACAGTGCCGATAATAACGCATGTCAATATATATGGCGCCAGCAATCTCTTTGCTTTTTTTCGAATAAATGTCCATTCCGTTTCTTTCTTTTTCAGGAAATACCCAGCCAACAAGAAAAAAACCGGCAAATGATATATGAAGACAATCCTATTAATCCAGGCAGATCCCAAATGACCTATGATTACACTCAGGATACATATTCCTTTCGCAACATCTGGCCACGCAAGATGGCCTATCTCTTCTTTCTCTTTCCTGCTTATCTTTCCAACTAATTCTCTTATATGTTTCTTCAGATATAAAAACAACCATGTGATTAATATAGTCATTATGATATGTATCACAAATGACAGTTTCCAACCAGGTTGGATTCCTATTGGTTGATAAACCCATTCATTCCACCTGAAAAAACGAATTGCCAAACAATACACAGCCAAGATAATCATACTGTTTTTCCCCATCCATGCCCAGATGCTTGAAAAAACAGGTATTTTTTCTATACTTTTACTTGCCACCATTACTACAAGGCTACCCGCAAAAGCGCATATAAAACATAAGATCCCTAAAGGATATTTTCGTACAGCAAGTTCAAGCTGTGCTCCCTGACTTAATAATAGTATCCAGACTCCTAAAGCTACTAAAGTAACAAATGCCAGTTGTTTCTTTTCTGGTTGCCAATGAGATAATGCATCTCCTCCTGCTATAAATATAATAGCTACCATGGATACATCTAAAGACCATGGTAAGAATGCTATTTTTTCACCAATGTGGCAACCAACACAAGCAACTGAAACAATGATAAAATTCTGCGCTAATCTACTACATGATATATTCCTGATCGCAACATAAATCAATCTGGCAGCAAACAAACAAACAACAAACCACACCAACCATACAGATCCATATTTTTGAAATGCTGTGGAAGTTTTGCTCATTCCGACAACCATATTGTCCAAGCCAGTCAAAAAAGTATTTCCTGCCGTAGAAAAATCTGGTTCTGAAAATCCCGAAAGCAAAGCTTCTACTATACAGATTATGACATATGGTTTTATCAAAGTTTTCAAAGAACAAGAAAACGTTTCCTTTATTCTATAGTGTTGTACAAGATACCCACTTAGTAGGAAAAAGATAGGTAGGTGAAAAGAATAAATAACAGATCGAAGCATTGCCGGAATCCCGGATATGTGGCCTAAAATTACCAAAAAAATGGTTATGCCTTTACAAATATTTATCCAAAGCATTTCTTGTTTCGATTTTGTTTCCGCTATGATTTCACCCGTTGAATCCATCATCAATTTTTCCCACTCCGATAGAATCATATATAATATTTGTTTTTGTATTGCCTAAAATTGTAGACTCCAAAGATAAACTCATAGTATTTTTAGTCAGTTCTCACAGTTCTGCCTTCCACAGCCCATGCAGGTTGCAGTATTCATATGCAGCCACAACCGTTTCATTCACCTTGAACACAGCTTCCGGTTTCATTCCCGGTTTCAGGTAATGAATCTGGAATCCCTGCTCTGTTTCCAGAAGAATCCATTCAATATAATGAGCAGGCAGGGACGGATGCTCCACAGACCCAACCTTCACCGTTACGGTATCTCCATCCTGTTCAATCACCGGCACATGTTTCTCATGCGCACCATCCGTAGTATTGGCTGTCAGTTCTGTTCCGACAGACAATGCCTTGTCGCTGATTACAATCTGGTCATCAATCTTGTAAAACTTCATTTGGGATTCCTCCTTCATCATTTTATATCCTGACATTTGTGTTACCGGTAATATTTCCTGTTCAGTTTTCCGTTATAGGTACGTTCCACTTTATCGACCCGCTCATAGAACCTCGGAATCTTATAGGCTTCCAGTGTCCTGCCCAGGAATTCACTCATTGCTCTGGGCTGAAATTCATGTCCATCCTGCATAACAACCAGCAATTTCAGCGCGTTTGTTGTGATCTTATCTTCAACTGCAATGCAGATACAATCTGCTACGCCGGGAAAGCCGAGAGCAGCGGATTCCACCTCGCTCGGTGCAACCTTCAGTCCTCCGACATTGATCACGTCACCCTTCCGACCGATCACATAGACAAAACCCTCTTTATCAATATATCCCAGATCACTTGTATACACAATGCCGTTTTCCAGCACTTCACTTGTCAGTGCCGGTTCATTGACATATCCTTTCATATTGATGTCACCAACACACGCAAGCAGTCCCAGATTATCCCTTGAAGAGATCATTTCCTCATGGCGATCATCCACAATGATGATTTTCGAATTCGGCATGGGTTTCCCCACACAGTTATCCTTGTCTTTATAGTGATTATAATCATACATGCAGACAGACGCCGCTTCAGAGGAACCGTAGTTATTGTATAAACGCGTATCAGGAAGCAGTTCGCATAGTTTTTTCTTGTCCGTCTCGGGCAGCGGAGCTGTAGCCGATTCAATAAAATCTATCGGATAGGTGCCCAGTTTGTCCCCTGTCGTCATGAAAATCACGCGAATCGACGCAGGCGGAAGGCAGCATGCAATGTGTCCTTTCACACTTTCAATCGCGTCAAAGAAGGCTTTCATGTTCATCATGCCATTCAGGATGTATATTGTACTCCCGTTCACCAGAGTAGTGAAAACTTTCCGGATGGCATTGGCATGATTCAGCGGTCCCGGCACGATGATCGTAGTATCCTTCTTATATTCACAGCCGTAAATCAGGTTTTCCGCAGTTGCAACAAGCGCTTTATGGGACAATTCAACGCCTTTGGAAGCCCCGGTTGTGCCTGTTGTAAACAATATGTCAGCAGAATCTTCCAGTGTGGCAACAGGCAGTTCGTTTCCATCCCCTGCATGTTCAGCGGCCAGGCTCAGAACATCCCCCTGCGGGATAATCTGCACCGGCAGCAATTCACCCATCAGCGTATTATCCGAAACAATCACTTTTGCGGATATTTTTTTAGCTATTTCAACAATTCCATTATCTGAAATGCTCTTTTCAAGAGAGGTTACAATACCTCCCCCAAGATGAATACCCAGGTACTGCACAACATATTCCGCAGTCTGGCTCGCTTTCAGAAGAACAATATCTCCCTTTTTTATCCCGCCGGAAATCAGGTACTGGGCATATCCCTGCGCATATTTCCAGAGTTCTCGATAAGTCAGCGAAATCTTCCCGGTGATCACAGCCGGCTTATCCGGCGTTTCCTGCGCATAGGCTGCCACCCACTCTTCAATGGTTTTTCTCTTTACCGGATTTGCTGTCATTGCTTCCTGTCTCACTTTCCTGCCTGCTATCAGACTTCCGCCGATGCCAACCACCAGCGTAGTCAGTACTGCCGCATATGTTTCTGTCAAAAACGGAATCGGATACGTTCCGTTTATTTTCTTATATCCAACCCACAGGAAACCAACCACTGTTGTACAGACCATGGCATAGATTGCAGTCTTCCAGTTCGTTCTTTTCCAGAAGATGCCCAGCAAAAGCACAACAAACAAGCTTCCCCTCAGGCTGTAGGCAAAATAGACAATATCCAGGATCGTCGTTTTACTGCTGAGCAAAACAGCAAGCAGAATGCACACCATTCCAGTCCCGAAAGTCGTGCTCCGGGAAACCCTGAGCAGTTTCCTGTCACGATCCTGTATCGGTATGTTTTTCGTTTTCTTCCATGTGCAATAGAGATCCCTGGTGATGAGTGTACCGCACGCAAGGAAGATGGGAGATGCAGTGGACAGGATTGCCGCCAGAATTGCAGCCATAACCAGACCCGCCACCCACGGATTCATGTTCATAAGCAATGTCGGCAATGCCAGTTTTGCATTGGTCAAATCCGGAAATCCAACCTTTGCGTACATACCAAGCAGTGCCGTCAAAATGCCAAACGGCGCCACAATCAGGGCAATGATGAAAGAAGATCTTACCGCGGTTTTTTCATCCCTGGATTTTAAAATAGGCTGCAGTCCCGCCTGGGCTGTGCAGGCTCCAAGCACAGACGCAACAATCCAGGAGAATACCTTGTCATATCCGATCGAAACCGGCGAAAAATATTTTTCCGGAAGTGTTCCGGACAAACTCCCATATGTCCCGGAACAAATGATGACGGCAATTACTACGCCCGCATACATCACAATCATATGGAGCACATTCGTTACTCCAATCGCGTTCATTCCTCCCAGGCAGGTATAAACCAGCACCCCCAGGCCCAGAATCAGAATGGACAAGGCCGGATCCAAGTGAAGCAGGGTTTCCCCCAGCGTACCGACAGCAATCAGTTGGGATACACCGACAATTATCAGCACGATGGTCAGCATGACGCTGGATACCGTCCGGGCACTCCTTCCCAGATATCGTCCAATGATTTCAGGCACCGTAGAACTATTCAGGCTTCGGAAAAGCCGCGCAAAAAACAGAGCCAGGAAGCAGATTCCCACCCCGTTTGCAACGGTGTACCAAGCTCCCGAGATACCATAGAGGTAACCGTACTCTGATACACCGGTTGTAGATGTTCCGCCCATCCATTCTCCAGCACCAATCGCCACGCACATCAGCAGGCTGAGCTTAAATCCTTCAAACGCGTTCGCGTTATTCGTCTTCTTTGTCAATACGCCCACACAGATCGTGGCTGCAAAATAGAGAATGATGATGCCTGCCTGAATCATGGAAAGCTTTCCTCTTTCTCTTATTTCTGCAGCCGCTCCACCATCGCCGCCATCGCGTCCACGGAATTGAAGTTGTCTTCGGTGATTTCTTCATAGGGAATTATAACGTCAAATTCCATAGACAGCGCCGCAATAATCCCCGTAATGGTCAGTGAATCCAGAATGCCGTTATCAACCAGCGCATCCGATGATTCAAAATCAATATTCGGATACTCATCCACAAGCACCTTCAGAACGTCATCACGCATATCGGTTTTCTCCCCCTTTCATTAAAATTGCATATACACAAAATCACTTGCGTTATATCCCGGTCCGTATGCTCCTAAAATCAGGACAGCAAAGATCGCCCCGTAATAAATCAGCCAGCGGATCGGTAGCGGCCGCGTAGCAATCCATTCGCGGATCTTTACTCCCTTTTCATGCCGGTTTCCGACATATCCAACCAATGCAAGAGCCAACGCAACCACAACATACTGCGATCCGCTGATACCCAGATTCAGCAAACTTCCGTCCACCAGTTTCCATGGTGCAAATTCAGTAAAGATAGTTCGGATAATATTCCAGGTTGTCTCCAGTGAATCCGGAATAGAAATGATTCGGCCGATCACAAACAGCAAAAACGTCCGGCTCTTTTGGAAAACCAGGAATCCATTTGAGGAAGTATCCAGCTTCAGTTTTACCGTCAACTTCCTGATCTCCGGTTCAAAGACAGTGGATAGGATAATCAGCACTCCCCAATAAAGTCCCCAGACTATATAGTTAATTCCTGTTCCATGCCACAAACCAGTCAGTAGCCACACAGCGACCAGCGGAATCACAGTCGAGAAGATCTTGCCAACACGCCTTCCAATCTTCTTCCTCAAAAAACCGAAAACTTTCATCGGCCGCGGAGAATCCGCCAGTGGCAGAAAAACAGAATCTTTAAA
>JAEEGL015355319.1_pt1 | contig 11263 bp, 9 predicted proteins | sample 9134231 | NCBI WGS metagenome assembly JAEEGL01 (sample SAMN16246548, study PRJNA631951) | gut metagenome | biome: gut microbiome; feature: rumen; material: fiber-attached | host: Bos | place: Iran: Karaj | collected 2018-10
AAAGGGAAAGAAAGCATATTGAAACGGAGACAGGGGCATTTGATTTCAATGATCCCCTAGGATTATGTGCTCGATCTGATTATGTAATGGGGGGCAAGCAGCGTCTTGGAGCGCGCAAAAGGGCGGAAGTCTGGAAAAAGAAAAGGTTTCCAAACACGGTAAAAGAAAATTTAAGCATTTTGCACAAATATATTCAGTTATGTCGTACGAAAAATGTAAAGCCAATTCTTGTCATTTTTCCTGCCACCGACATATACCGAAAATTTTTTTCCAAGCATTTGCTGGATGAATTCTATACGGATGTTGAAAGAATAAGGGTTGAGGAATCTGTGACATTATTGGATTATTTTGCTGATGAGCATTTTTCCCAGCAAGATTTTTTTGACATTGATCATTTGAATCGCACAGGGGCAAGAAAAGTCTCGGCTATGATAAATGAGTCGATTCAAGATGTTTCATAAGTAGGGTGAATGATTTTTCCGATGGAGCCAAAAGAGTTTCATAAGTTATCCAAGTATATTGCGGTCTGCAAATTGACTGGTTTTTGACAGCTTGATACTATTACGAGGAGGAAACATATGCGTACATCACAACTTTATGCACCGACGCTTCGGGAAGTCCCGGCGGAGGCGGAGGTTATCAGCCACAAGCTCATGCTCCGCGCGGGCATGATCCGGAAAGCGGCGGGAGGGCTTTATACTTATTTGCCGCTGGCGTGGCGAACAATCAAGAAAATCGAGCAGATTATCCGCGAGGAAATGGACGCGGCAGGCGGGCAAGAAATCGCGATGCCTATCGTTCAGCCTTCGGAGCTTTGGAAGGAAACGGGCCGTTGGGAGGTCTACGGGGATGAGATGTTCCGTGTCAATGACCGCCACGGTCGTGAGTTTTGTCTTGGGCCGACGCATGAGGAAATGGTCACTTCCATTGTGCGGGATGAAGTGCGTTCCTATAAGCAGTTGCCGTTGATGCTTTACCAGATTCAGAATAAGTATCGCGATGAGATTCGCCCACGTTTCGGCCTGATGCGCGGACGCGAATTCATCATGAAGGATCTGTACTCGTTCGATAAGGACGAAGAGGGGATGCGCGTTTCCTATAAAAAAATGTATGACGCCTATACGAATATTTTTACGCGTTGCGGGCTGACCTTTCGTCCGGTCGAGGCTGACAACGGCGCCATCGGCGGCGGTGGTTCCCATGAGTTTACGGTGTTGGCGGATGCCGGCGAGTCAAGCATCGCTTACTGCGAGAAATGCGACTATGCGGCCAGCGACGAAAAAGCGGAGCTGAAGACGATCCATACCGAAGCTGAGGATCAGTTGCCGTTGGAAAAAGTCGCGACGCCGGGCACGAAGACCATCGCTCTTTTAGCCGATTATTTGAAAGTTCCCGTTGAAAAGACAATCAAAGCTGTTGCCTATCAGACGGAAAAGGATGAGGTCGTGCTGGCATTTGTGCGTGGAGACCATGAGGTCAACGAAGTCAAGGTGCTGAATGCGGTCGGTGCGATTGCGCTTCGCATGGCGGACGAGACAGCGATTCGCGCCGTTGGCGGCGAGCCTGGCTTCATGAGTCCAATCGGCGTCAAGAAGGGAACGAAGATTGTCGTCGACGTTACGGTCATGGAAATGGTGAATGCGGTCGCAGGGGCGAATGAGGCTGACGCGCATTATAAAAATGTAACGCCGAAGCGCGATTTCGGCGAGACAATCGTTGCCGATATCCGCCTTGTTCAGGAAGGCGATCCGTGCCCGCATTGCGGTGCGCCGCTGAAAATGACAAGGGGCATTGAGGCAGGACAGGTTTTTATGCTCGGCACGAAATACAGCGAAGCGCTTCACGCGACCTTCCTCGATGAGAGCGGTAAGGAAAAACCGCTGGTCATGGGGTGCTACGGCATTGGCGTCGGTCGGACGATGGCGGCTGCCATCGAGCAGAACAACGACAAAGATGGCATCATTTGGCCGAGGGCGATTGCTCCGTTTGAGGTTGTTGTCGTTCCCGTCAATGCAAAAGTGCCGGAACAGTTGGATTTGGCGGAGCAGATTTATAGTGAATTGAAAGCGGCTGGCGTTGACGTATTGCTCGACGACAGGAAGGAGCGCGCGGGCGTTAAGTTCAAGGACTGCGACTTGATCGGTTATCCACTCCGTGTCACCGTGGGGCCGAAGACTGTCGAGGAAGGAACGATCGAGCTTCGCATCAGGAAGACTGGCGAGACCTTTGTTGAGACGAAAGAAACATTCCTCGTGAAAGTCCGGGAACTTTTGGGGACATTGTAAAATATGCTTGCGGGAAAATATAGACAGTAAATAGCAAAATCCGCAAAGCGTTTGGCGTAATTGCGTCTATGCTTTGCGGATTTTGCTATTTGCGTTTTTTCGTCATCCGTAATAAAATAAGATGATTTGGAAATTTACAGGAAACGGTTTGTTTCCGTTCGGGAGGCAGTTATGGAAGAAAAAATCGCACGGTTGAAGCAGGCGGCGGCGGAGAAGATCCGTCAGCATGCGGATACGCTTTCCGCGCTGAACGACGTTCGCGTGGAGTTCTTGGGGAAGAAAGGCGAGTTCACGACGCTTTTGCGCGGATTGAAGGAACTGGCGCAGGAGGAGCGTCCGCGCATCGGGCAGATTGTAAACGAGGCGCGCGGACAGATTGAGGCCCTTTTGGAAAAGAAGAGGGAGGAACTTCGCGTCCGGGATATGGAAGAAAAGCTTGCAAACGAGCGGCTCGATGTGACGCTTCCGGGGCGACATCAATGGCAAGGGCATCTTCATCCGTTAACGTTGACTCTCGATCGCATCAAGGCGATTTTCATGGATATGGGATTTACCGTCGAGGAAGGGCCGGAGATCGAGCGAGACTATTTCAATTTCGAGGCGCTGAATTTGCCGAAGGATCATCCGGCGCGGGATATGCAGGATTCCTTCTATATCACTGAGGAAATCCTGATGCGCACTCAGACGTCGCCGGTGCAGGCGCGCACGATGCAGGCTCATGAGCCGAACACGCCGATTCGCATGATTGCTCCGGGACGCGTTTATCGCCGTGACGATTACGATGCGACGCACTCGCCGATGTTCACGCAGGTGGAAGGGCTTGTGATTGACAAAGGGGTGCGTTTTTCCGACCTTAAAGGTACATTGGAACTGTTTTTGCATCGTATTTTCAACGAGAATATCGGGGTGCGTTTCCGTCCGAGCTTTTTCCCGTTCACGGAGCCCAGTGCGGAGGTCGATATTTCCTGCGTCATGTGTCATGGAAAAGGCTGCCGTGTATGCAAAGGCACCGGCTGGCTGGAAATCCTCGGCGCGGGTATGGTTCATCCGCATGTGCTGGAAATGAGCGGTTACGATCCGAAGCAGGTCACGGGATTCGCCTTCGGCCTCGGCGTTGAGCGTATCGCAATGCTCTCCTACGGCATCGACGATCTGCGTTTGTTCTATGACAATGATCTGCGCTTCCTGCGCCAGTTTGAATAACGAAAGTATTTGACGACAGAAGGAGTAAGCATATATGCAGGTATCGATTCAGTGGCTGAAGGATTATATTGATTTTGACGAGACCCCGGAGCAACTCGCCGACCTCTTGACTATGGCGGGTATTCCTGTGGAGAATGTTGTTCGGGCAGACGAGGGATTGGAAAAGGTTGTGACGGGAAAACTCATGGAAGTTGAACCGCATCCCGATTCCGACCATTTACAGATCTGCAAAGTGGATGTGGGGGAAAAAGAACCGTTGACCATCGTGACGGGGGCACCAAACGTCAAGCAGGGACAGGTTGTTCCGGTAGCGTTGGTGGGCGCTCATCTGCCGAACGGACAGAAAATCTCGAAGGGAAAACTTCGGGGGGTTCCGTCGATGGGAATGCTCTGCTCAGCGGACGAGCTGAAGATGGAGCTTGCGAATCTGCCGGAGGAGCAGAAGACAGGCATCTATATCCTGCCCGACGATACGCCGATTGGGCAGCCGGCTGCGAAAGCGCTGGGACTGGATGACTGCGTTTTGGAATTTGAACTGACTGCGAACCGCGGCGACTGCTTCAGCGTTTTCGGCATTGTGAGAGAAATTGCCGTATTGACGGGAAAGCAGCCGCATTGGCCGGAAATCTCCGCTAAGGAAGACGATGAGACAACGGCGGAGGAAATGGTGAAGATCGCTATCGACGCGCCGGATCTCTGCTCGCGTTTTTCCGCCCGGGTGCTGAAAAACGTGAAAATCGGTCCGTCGCCCGAGTGGATGCAAAAACGGTTGGAGGGTGCGGGCATCCGCTCCATCAATAATGTGGTCGATGTGACGAATTTCGTGATGGTGGAACTCGGCCAGCCGATGCATGCCTATGATTATGACGAGGTCATCGGTCATTCGCTGACGGCGCGTCGTGCCGAGGAAGGGGAAAACGTCCATACTCTTGATGATTCTTCGCGTCTGGCGAAGGGCGGCGAACTTGTGATTGCCGACGCGGAGAAGCCGGCGGGGCTTGCGGGCGTCATGGGCGGTCTTGAAACGGAGATTACGGAAAAAACGACGACGGTGGTTTTGGAAGCGGCGTCCTTCAACGGCCCGTCGATTCGCCGGACTTCTCGCGCGATTGGGCTTCATTCCGAAGCGTCGGGACGTTTCGAGCGTGGCGTGGACGTAACGGGAACGGTGCGAGCTCTTGACCGTGCGGCGCAATTGCTTTCGGAAATGGGCGCTTGTACGGTAACGAAGGGCGTTGTTGATGTCTATCCGGTTAAGAAGGAAAAGACGACAGTGTCGTTTACGGCGGCGGAGGTCAATGGTCGGCTTGGCACTGAAATTTCCGGCGCGAAGATGAAAGGAATTCTTGAAAGTCTCGGATTTGTTGTCGAGGATACAGGGGCAGAAGCGTATTGCTTGACTGTGCCGTCTTGGCGCGGCGATGTATCCTGCATGGAGGATATTTCCGAGGAAGTCGCGCGGATTTATGGCTTCGACAATATTTTGTCCACGACGCCGCAAGGCGCGGTCATGGAGGCGAGACAGAGCGCGCGGCAGGCATTTTCGGACAAGATTCGGCGTATTCTTGCTTCTCTCGGCATGGACGAGGCGCGTTCCTTTGCGTTCACGCATCCATCGCTGTTCGATAAGTTGAATGTGCCGGAGGACAGCGAGCTTCGCCGGGCGATTCCCATAATGAATCCGCTGACGGATGAATATCCGCTGGTTCGCACGACACTTTTGACGAACCTCATGGAAAATACAGTGCGCAATTTCTCACGGAAAAATGAGGATGTTCGGCTCTTTGAGATTGCTCCTGTCTTTTTGCCTAAAGCGCTGCCTGTGACGGAGCAGCCGGACGAGGTCCTGAAGCTGGCGGGGATTTTGACCGGGCGTCGGGAGCCGGTGGGCTGGGGACAAGACGGCGCAATGATTGACTTTTATGATGCAAAAGGCGTCGTGGAGCAGCTTTTTGCGGCGCTGTCTGTTTCTCGTTACACAGTTGAGCCGGGAGAGCATTTCGCTCTTCATCCTGGGAAAACTGCGATGTTCAAGAAAGGCCGGGATGTGCTGGCGGTGGTCGGCGAAGTCCACCCGGCGGTACAGGAAGCTTTCGGCGTCACGAAAAAGCTCTATGTATTTGAGGTGGATGTGGCGACGCTATTGGCCAACGCGGCAAAGAATTTCACGTCCCAGCAGCTTCCGAAATATCCGGGGGTTTCCCGTGATCTTGCTTTGATTGTTTCGGACGAGACGGCGGCGGCGGATGTCGAGCGAGTCATCAAGAAAAATGCGGGGCCCTATTTCAAGGACGTCGCGCTGTTTGATCTCTACACGGGCAAGCAGATCGGCGAAGGAAAGAAGAGTCTTGCGTTTGCGTTGCACTTCCAGTCCGGGGAAAAGACATTGACGGACGAGGAAGTGGACACGGCCGTAGGGAAGATTGTGGAGACGGCAAAGAAAGAATTCGGCGCAGAGCTTCGTATGTAAATAAGGAGCGATACTATGGACCAAAAAGTTGTCGTTGAAATTTTTGGCGAAAAATTTTCGCTGAAGACGGACCAGGATCCCGAATATCTTCAAATGCTGGCGTCCGTCGTCGATAAGGAAATGCGGGCGGTTTCGCGGCAGGTGAACAATCTGCCGCCCGTGCGTATTGGTGTTCTCGCCGCACTGAAGCTCGCCGATGAGTATTTCCAACTAAAAAGGGATTTCGACGAAATGGCGGAATTGGCGAGGAAACGCTGAATCTTGCCGAGACAAAGAATTCATGGTATAGTGTAAGCGGTTTCGTTTGTATACAATGTGCGGGGGGATCGCATGTTCAATTTTCAACGGAAAAACACGGAGTTTTTTGACCACTTTGTCGAAAGCGCCAAATGTTTTTATCGGGGGTCTCTGATTCTCGATGAGGTCATGCTCGACTATACGCGGGCAGCGGACAAGATGAAGGAAATCATTGACCTGGAGCATGAGGCGGACGCCGTCAACGACCAGATTATCGATGAGCTGAACCAAACCTTCATTACTCCTATTGACCGTGAGGATATTTTCGCTTTGGCAAACGGTCTTGATGACGGCGTTGATTTTTTGCAGACGACGTTGCAGCGGATTGTTATTTATCGGACGGGCGCAGCGAAAGCGGGCGTCGTTTCGATGACAAAGCTGCTTTTAGAAGCGACGAGCGAGCTGATCAATGCCTTTGAACTTTTGAAGGATATCAAGAAAAATCGGGAGCTCATATTGGAGGCCACGCATAAGATCGGCAAGCTGGAAAGCGAGGGGGACCGCGTCTATCGGCAGGAGATCGCGTTCCTGTTTGACAACGTGAAGGACCCAATTGAGCTGATCAAGTGGAAGGACATTTTGGAAAATCTGGAGGACACGCTCGATCATTGCGAAGATATTTCGGACATGATTCGCGGCGTGGTCATGAAATATGCCTGAGTTGCAGTATATGATCTTTACGGTCATCGGGCTCGCGTTGGTTTTTGATTTCATCAACGGGTTCCACGATACGGCGAACGCGATAGCGACTTCCGTATCGACGCGGGCAATCTCGCCGAGAAACGCAATCATGATGGCAGCGGTGCTGAATTTCCTCGGTGCGATGTATTCGACGGGCGTAGCGAAGACAATCGGAAGCGATATCGTCAGTTCTTCGATTCATGTGGATGAGCATGTGTTGATTGCGGCGTTGGTCAGCGCTGTCTTCTGGAATCTTTTCACATGGAAACTGGCGCTTCCGTCCAGTTCGTCTCACGCGATGGTGGGCGGTGTTGTCGGTGCGGTTCTTGTCTCGGCAGGCGTCGTGGGGCTGAATCTTGTCGGCATCGGGAAAATCATTCTCTCTTTGATTTTGTCACCGCTGATTGCGATAATCACGGGTTATTTCGTGATGCATCTCTTGTATTTCCTGTTTGGGCAGTGTACGCCTCATATCGTCAATGACCGATTCAAGAAGATGCAGCTTGTTTCAGCGGCGATGATGGCGTTTTCCCACGGCTCGAACGATGCACAGAAGTCGATGGGTATCATCACGCTGGCGCTCCTTTCCGGCGGATATATTGAAGTATTTGAAGTGCCGACGATCGTGAAACTGCTTGCCGCGACGGCGATGGCCTTTGGTACGGCGATGGGCGGATGGAGCATCATCAAGACCATCGGCGGCAAGATTTTCAAGCTGGAGCCTATCAGCGGTTTTGCGGCGGATCTCAATTCGTCTCTTGTCATTTTTTCGGCGACGATTCTTCATTTGCCGGTCAGCACGACGCATGTCGTGTCCGGATCGATTATGGGCGTCGGCACGGCGAAGCGCATTCGCGCGGTGCGCTGGGGCGTCGCGCAGCAGATGCTTGTCGCATGGGTGCTGACGATTCCCTGCACGGCTCTGATTGGGTCTTTGGTTTATCAGATTACACTTTGGGTTTTTTGATAAAATGTAAATTAGGGTGATTTGGCTTGGAAGGGCAAAGGCTTTTCCGGGCTTTTTTGTTTTTTCGGGGTAAATGACATAACGAGACGCGCAAAAAATCCTTCGGAGGTGTTCGGAGGATTTTTTTGCGTCTTTTTTTGCCGTTGTCTCTCGGGTTGGCATCCGCAAGAATATTTGCGCGAAAAATTCGCAGAATTTTTTGCGCAAATTGTCTTGCGGGGGGGGGGACAACAGTGGTATCATAGGAAACAAAGCAAGCGTGCGAAGGGGGGATGCGCCCGTCGGGCAAAAGTTTGGCGGTTTGTCGAGCCGCAAAAAAGAAAATCGGAGGGAGACAGGATGCGAAAGATTTTGTGGAAGACGTTCCTGCTTTGCATGGCGTGCCTCGTTTGCGTGGGCGGGCTGTGCGCCGCGAAGGACAAGGAAAATATGACGCTGATGTGGCAAGATGAGCACATCAACGACAAGCTGGGAGAAAAATACAAGTATTATCTGGACGACAGCGCAACCAAAATCATTGACTATGAAGGGCGCAAGTATTTGCAGGCGTATTTCCAGCGGAACAAGGTCTTTATGGAGCAAATCTGGTTTGTGCCGATGTGGCGCGAATCGGAAAAAGCGCACTGGACGAGAATCTATGACGTCGAACAGCAAAAATCCTTCACGCTGGACTATCTCAACAAGGACAGAAAGCAAAAGGAAGGGCATTACAATATTTCCTCCATGAAGCAGAATCTTCATGACTACAGTGAGCTGGATTAAAAATTCATGCAGTGGATGGAGACGAACCGGAAATCGTTGCTGGACGAAATCCGCAGAGCGAACGGGGAAACGTCCGACGCGGGATTTTCTGCTTCGCAAACGACGCCGCAAGGATCAGCGAACGCGGTGAAAGTGCAGGGGCAATCCGGCGCGATGATCAAGTTCGCGTCAAAAGTGAAAGAATTCAATGCAGCAGGTACTAGGACGTATTACAAGGACATACCTCCTGATACGTTTTATCTGATACGAAAAGACGACGCCCCAACAATTTTTGGAGACGGTATAGATGTAAAATATCTGACAGATGTCGACTTGGCGGACATGACCAGAGGCGAGTTCCCTGGAGAATTTGTAGTCGTTTCCATAGTCGAGGGTTCAGATGGAGTGCGGACATTTGCTGCTCCTGAGCTAAACTTTGATTATGACAACGAAACGCATACGTTTTATTGGTATGATGGTAGCTTCGGCGACGGCTGGAGTGTAGTTTGTGACTGGGCAACAAGGTTTGAGAGCCCGGACGTCATATCGTTGATTTGTTGTTTTGATGAAAACAATGGAATCAAGCCGGGCGACACGTTCCCTTACCGCAAGGGGGCTTATGGCATCTATTGGCCCGACTGGACCGCCACAAAAGATGGTGTTGATCCTGATTTAGTGGAAATGCAAGGCCATAATAATGAATCTCCAAGTAATCCTCTCTTGAGCAAAGTCATGCAGATCATGATCGAGTGCAACGGAAATATTTAAGGCTGGGTGAGGGGGCGGAAACGCCCCCTTTTTTGCTGAGAGAAAAGGACGGGAATCAGAAAGATGGAGAAAGCGCTTGCAAGCATAATGTTTTGTATGGTAGTTTTAACAATGCCTATTATTATATTTCGACAAACAGAAATGCATGAGCATCGTCAATGGATGATGTTCTATATTTGGGTGATTATTGTGTTTGTGCTTCTATGTTATTTAAGTGGGGCGATATGTATAGATTCAGAAAAAGACATTGACGTAGCTATTCGCGATTCGTTTTTTACAAGTATTCTATCCGTGTTGATTACCTTATTGCTGGATAAAATTTATCCACCTTATATTTTGAAAGCACCAAAAAAAGACAAATGCTTTCTTGGGATTTTTTCTTGCGTGGTTTTTGGAGGCATAATTTGGTGGGCGCTGACTACGCGAAGTCCACGAGATGTGGCAATCTGTACCTCGTTAATTGTGTCATGTATTGGTGGCGTTATTTCAAGTTGTTTCTATCAGCAAATGATAAAAGACAAAAGCGAATCCGATTGATAAAGAAGCCGCAGGATAAACGCCTGCGGCTTTTCTACGCGATTTATACATGGTTTAGGTATGGAACCAATACACGTTGTTTCCTCTTGCCTGCAAAAATGCTATACTATATAGAAATATAAATGCCGTTGCGGTTTTTGGCGGGGAGGAAGATGCAATATGGGGCAGCAGGAAGCGGCGAAAAGGACGTTGCGAGAGCTTGCGGAAGGACAGGCTGCGGAAAACGATATGATTGTCGCCGCGCATATCGGCGGGGAAATCCGGGGGCTCGGAGAGACGGCGGACGAGGGCGAAAAGCCTGTCTGGGTGACACTGTCGAGTCCGGCAGGGGAGCGCATTTACCGGCGTTCCGTGTTGTTCCTGACCATCGTCGCGATACAGGAATTGTACGGTGCAGCGGATACGGAGCTGATTGTGCGGGCTTCATTGAACGGAGGACTTTATTGTGACTTAGAAGTTCCGGGCGGTGTGACGGACGGAACCGTTTCAGCAATTGAGGTACAGATGCGCGCGATTGTGGCGGAGGATCGTGTTATTGGTCATCGTGTCGTGTCGAAAGAAGAAGCTGTTCGTTTGTTCAAGGAAGCTAGGCAGATCCCGAAGGCGAACCTTTTGAATGGCTTGCCGGAAGAGGAGGTTACACTCTGTTCTTGCGGTGAGCATTACGACGACTTGTACGGCGTTATGCTGGATCGGACGGGTGAACTCGGACACTTTGACCTGATGCGTGCCGGGAACGGCGTTCTCTTGCGCACGCCTCGAGGCGGAATGGGGCTGACGCTTCCCAAACCGATGGCGCAGCCGAAATTCTCCCAGACGCTTCGGGAATCGAAGCAATGGGCGAAAATCCTGCATTGTGAGTATTTGCCCGACCTCAACCGTTGCATCCAGTTTGGACAGACGGGTAACTTAATCCGTGTTTCCGAAGCTCTCCATGAAAAAAAGATTGCCGAAATTGCCGATCAAATCACAATGGGCATCAAGAACGCGCGGCTCATTATGATTGCTGGGCCGTCGTCTTCGGGCAAGACATCTTTTGCCCAGCGTCTCAAAGTGCAGCTTCGCGTGAACGGGCTTGCCCCTGTTTCAATCTCGCTGGATGATTACTTCGTGAACCGAATTGAAACGCCGCTGACACCGGAGGGTGCTTATGATTACGAATCATTGTATGCGTTGAATGTCGATCTTTTCAATAAAGACCTTGTTGCGCTGATGCAAGGCAAGGAAGTCGCCTTGCCGCGCTATGACTTCGTTACCGGCGAACGGAATGACGGGGCAGGCCCCAGGCTCTCCATTGCGCCGGAGCAGCCGATC
>JAEEGL015383544.1_pt1 | contig 11263 bp, 9 predicted proteins | sample 9134231 | NCBI WGS metagenome assembly JAEEGL01 (sample SAMN16246548, study PRJNA631951) | gut metagenome | biome: gut microbiome; feature: rumen; material: fiber-attached | host: Bos | place: Iran: Karaj | collected 2018-10
CGTTGTCGGGATCGGGCTGTGCAGCGGGCTCCTCGGCGTTGTCGGGATCGGGCTGTGCAGCGGGCTCCTCGGCGTTGTCGGGATCGGGCTGTGCAGCGGGCTCCTCAGCGTCGTCGGGATCGGGCTGTGCAGCGGGCTCCTCAGCGTCGTCGGAATCGGGGTCTTCCGCGGCTTCGGTACCGGTTTCCTCCAGGGAGTCATCCGTGACTTCGCTGGCGTTCTCCTCGTCCGGCACGGTGTCAAGCGGCTTGTCAGCAATGACAATCCCATCAAACGCCAGATCAGAGACTTCCATGGCTTCCGTGACGAAGCTTGTGTCAAGCTGCTTGTCGTTCTGGAAAGCATAGGCCTCAACGGTTTCAAGCTTGCTGCTGCCGCTGATGGAGATCTTCTTCAGATTCTTGCAGTTTGCAAACGCGCGGTATCCGATGACCTCCACCGAATCAGGCAGGGTAACCTGTTCAATGGTCTCATTGTTGGCGAAGGCTCCGCTGGCAATCACGCGGATCCCATCCGGGATCGCCACGTACTTCTCCTCGCCGGTGTAGCGAAGGAGGGTGTCGCCCTCGATCACGAAGGGGCTCTCGGCGGGCTCCTCCTCAACGGCGGGCTCCGCGTCATCAGACGGAGCGGACTCTTCCTCGTCGCCGGACGCAGGATCCGTCTCTTCCTCGTCGACGGGGTCGGGGTTCACGGCAGGATCGGCTTCGGGCACGTCAGCAGGCGCATCGCCTTCCGCGGGGGCAGGATCTTCCGCCTCGGCATCCTGGGGATCAGCCGCAGGAGCGGGATCCGCTGCGTCGGCTTCATCAGAGACAGCCTCAGCGGAGGGATTCTCCTGGCTGCCGTCTTCAGCATCAGCCGCCGGAGCGGGATCCGTCTCTTCGACAGCGTCCGGGGCGGAGACCGGTTCGGGATCCGCCGCAGGCTCCGGATCTGCTTCTGCCGCCGGTGCGGAAACCGGTGCCGTTTCGCTTGCCGGTTCCGGATCAGCCGGGGCGGGAGCCGGAGCGGGCTCGGGATCAGATGCAGGAGCCTCTGCGACGGTCTGTGTCTCCTCGACAGCAGGGGTGATCCCTTCTTCGCTGTCGGCGAAGATACCCGCCGGGGTGAAGAGCGTCAGCAGCATCGTCATCGCGAGCACGAGACTCAAAATGCGATTCTTTTTCATTCTCATTCTCCTTTATGCTTGGTCGGAAACTCCGCCAGGCACTAGGGGAAGTATCTGCCTCTCACCATGGAGGCAAGCCGGCCGGTGCATGCATAGGCCCTGATCTCCGTCATCGGTCTTCCGGTGGGGATGAACGTTCCAATGGCTTCTGTCTCCGGCGCAGAAGTCAGTTCGCCCCGATCGGGAGCGCCAACCGTCTGCGGGGAGAAAGACCCGGCGCAGTACATGGCAATCGGAGAAAAACGGTATCCGTTGCGCAGGGCCCACTTTCTGGCATAGCTCCCGGTGGAGGCTTCCACAATGACCAGGGGATCGTCGGCCAGCACTTCATTTCCGATGAAGACCAGGGAGTCCGGCATGGCGATGAGCTGCAGGGCAGGGATATCTGCAAAAGCCCGATCCCCAATCTCAGCAAGGCTGCCGGGCAGCTGGACATTTCTCAGCGCCGTGCCCTCAAAGGCACTCTCCTCGATCACTGTCAGGGAAGACGGGAGCACGGCATTGGCCGGTAAAGCCCAGGACTCACAGGGAACAGCCGGAACATCGGGTTCCCATACGGCAGCATGGGCGCCCGAGGCGGTGAACACCCAAAGCGCCAGCAGCATCACAAGCCAGATCAGTTTACGCCTCACGGTGTTCACCTCCTTTCATACACCAAAAGAGAGCCGCTTTCAGTGGATCGTTCAATTATTCGATATGAACAGCCCAAAGTCCTCTTTCTGCGGGAACTTTTCGGGATCATATCCAACCGGGATTATATCAAACAGAGCATCGGGCCGTCGCTCCGGCTCATCGATTGCCATACATCTTCTCATAATAGTGCCGATACTCGCCGGAGATGATATCCTCCCACCAGTCACGATGGGTCAGATACCAGTCAATCGTTTTCGTGATCCCGTCTGCAAACGTGGTCTCGGGCAGCCAGCCGAGTTCTGCGTGGATCTTGGTGGGATCGATGGCATAGCGCATATCGTGGCCCTTGCGGTCCTTGACGAAGGTGATCAGGCTTTCGGGCTTGCCCAGATGCCGGCAGATCAGCTTGACGATATCGATATTGCGCATTTCATTGTGACCGCCGATGTTGTAGACCTCCCCCACCCTGCCCTGGCGGATGATCAGATCAATGGCCTTGCAATGGTCGCTCACATACAGCCAGTCGCGCACGTTCAGTCCCTCGCCATACACGGGCAGCGGCTTGTCATAAAGGCAGTTGGCAATCATCAGCGGGATCAGTTTTTCAGGGAACTGGTAGGGGCCATAGTTGTTGGAACAGCGGCTGATGGTCACCGGCAGTCCGAACGTCCGATGGTAAGCCTGCACCAGCAGGTCTGCCCCCGCCTTGGAGGAGGAGTAGGGAGAGCTGGTGCGGATGGGCGTTGTCTCGGTAAAAAACAGGTCTGGACGGGACAGAGGCAGATCCCCGTAGACTTCGTCGGTGGAAACCTGGTGGAACCGGCGGACGCCGCATTCCCGGCTGGCATCCATCAGCACACTGGTTCCGATGATGTTGGTCTGAAGGAAAACCGACGGATCGTCGATGGAGCGGTCCACATGGCTTTCCGCGGCAAAATTCACCACGATATCCGGCTTCTCCTCCCGGAAGAGGCGGAAGACGCCGTCGCGGTCGCAGATATCCAGTTTCACAAAGCGGAAGTTCGGATGCTCCATGACCTCCCTGAGGGTGGACAGATTGCCCGCATAGGTCAGTTTGTCCAGGCAGACGATACGGTCCTCCGGGTGATGTTCCAGCTCGTAGAAGACAAAGTTCGCGCCGATAAACCCGGCTCCGCCGGTCACGATGATGGTCATGGCTTTCCCTCCCTTGCCGTCAGTACAGGATTCCCTTTGAGTGGATCCGGAAGATATTCATGGCTCCTGCGCGGAACGTTGAGTGTTTGCGTTCAGGTGTTCATCTCCCCGTTCATCCGGGGAATCTTTCTGCGCCGGTTCTCCAGCAGCGTCTCGGAACAGATCACCGCAAACAGCATCCAGACCAGGGTGTTGCGTCCGCCATTGTGGCTTGCGGAGTACAGGAGCACACCGCTCAGGACAGCCATGGTGCGGATCGGCTTTTTCCCGGCGACAATGACTTTCCCGAGAAAGAAAGCATACAATGCAAACCCAATGATCCCATAACAAACGATCATGGACGCATAGGTGGAGTGGACTTCAACTCCGGTCATGACATCAAACCGGCCAAAGTTGCCCTCGCCCATCCCCCATAAAAGATGAATGCCCATCTCACCGATCCGGGCATATCCCCGACCAAGCCCCAGGCTCGTATCGTTTTCATTGAACATATTGAAAACCCTTGTTCTCATGCGATGAAGCTTCAGAAGGCCAGGCAGCTGAATCAAATCCGTGAAAAAGAAGAGATAGACAGCCGCCCCCAGAAGAAGAATGATCACGATCTGTCTGATCCTCATCCTGGTATCCATGTCTTCGTTCATGAAAAATGAGCAAAGAATGAGCTGGACGACCAAACTGAGAAATGCTGCTTTTGACAGCGATGCAATGATACACCATACCCCAACCGCCAAGATCACAAGCTCCTGGATCCCGAAGGTCCTCCTGCGCATGGAGATCGCAAAGGAAACCAGGATGACACCGTAATACCCGAGTTGATTCGGGTTGTTGAACATGGCGGATGTACGTCCGCTGGTATAGTTCAACAGCATGAACGCGCCCACGATGAGACCGGACAAAAACGCACCGGTGCGCACAGCATTCATGAACTTCTGGAGCCCGATTCTCTCGCAGATGAGAAGGCAGGCGACGAAAACAACGGCATTGTAGATATAAAACAGACTGTAGCGGAAATACTGATAGTGATCCCTGCCCGCGACGAACCAGATCAGATTTACGGCACAGATATAGAGAACCATCCAAAAGAGCGGCCGCATGAGCGACAGAACGTTCCTGGACATGAGAATCCTGCGGTTTTTGAGCAGCAATAATCCGATGGCAGCGACCATGAAATAGTCGCAGATCTGCAGGCTTCCCGATTGATTGGTGTAGATCGGCTTCAACACCATATAGATTATGATGACCAATCCACTGTTGATTCGGTTGAGCCGCAGCTTGAGTGTTTCAGATGATCTTGACATCTTCGGCTCCCTTATCGGCTTGGTTCATCAGGGCGTTTCCTTTCTTTGCATCGGCGCATCTGTCGGCGCATCTGATCACTTCGAACGTTTCTTGTCCATACGCATCGTTTTCCCACAAGCCGCCTCAGAACAGATGATGGAGAAGCTCTCCGTTGATTTCATGCACGTTGAACCGCCGCTGTGCCAGTTCACGCGAGGCGGCCCCCATCTGCTCCGCTTCCGCTGCGTGCTCCACAAGCCAGATCATTTTTTCAGCCAGCGCCGCCGGATCCTTCGGCTCGATCAGGAACCCGTTCCGGCCCTCCTCCACCGTCTCCCTGCAGCCTGTGGTACGGCAGGTGATCACCGGCCTCCCTGTGGATAGCGCCTGGAGTACGCATCGCGGGATGCCTTCCGGATAGTAGGACGGATAGATGAAGTATCGGCACTTCTGCATCCAGTCGGCAACCTGGGTGGTGTATCCGTGATAGCTGACGATTCCTTGGGATACCGCTCTGTCCAGGACCTCCCGCACACTCCCGGTTTCGACCGTTCGATCCAGCGGTCCGACAATGTCGAAGACTGTGTCCGGATGTTTCGCGTGCACCATACCGGCCGCTTCGCAAAACTCCGCAAGACCTTTTGTGGCCGTGATCCTGGACAGAAACAGGAAGCGATGCTCCTTTGGCATCGGAGCCGCGGGGAACAGCTCAAGGTTCACGCCGGAACCGCCGGTGACGAAGGTGTCCGTCGTGGGCCGGATCAGCTTTGCCTTGCGGAACAGTTCCAGATCGTCCCGATTCTGAAAACAAACAGCGCGGCATCGCTTGTATCCCATTCTCAGCATGGGAAAGGCCATGCATCGGACCAAAGCTCCCTTGATCCCTTTCAGCCGGAAGAGGTTTCCGCGGCCGTTGACCACACACAGAACGCTTCGGGCACCGCCCATCCGGGCGCCGATGGCCATCGCGGCATGGTTTTTGACCCCATAGATGATGACGGCGTCAATCCTGTGCTTCCGGATCTGACGCGCCACGCTGTGCATCGACTGCAGTTCGCGAAAGGGGTTCGTGTTGTTTCTGCTGGCCAGGATCGGCATGTATTGAGCCGTCTCCTCGCCGTAATACCCGTTCAGACTGCCGTCCCAGGGGCGCCCGAGAAAGGGCTGTACGCCCCGATCTCGGATGGCCTGGATCAGTTCCGTCCGCGCCGGTTTCTGCGAGCTTGGGTCGTTGCCCAGCAGCGCGGCCCGTCTGAAAACCATTTCGTTCTTGTCCTTGCCGTTCACGCGCTCACCTCCTCCGGTCCAGTATACCGTCAAGATTCCGTCAACCGGGTTTCTGCAGAGAAATCAATGGTTCGTATAGATGTTTTCCCGCTTGAAAACGGTTGCAATGGTTTTGAACAGGATTTTGACATCCAGTTTCAGCGACATGTTGTTGGCGTACCAGGCATCCAGCAGACGCTTCTCCCGTACGCTCAGGCTGTTCCGGTAATAGGCCTGTGTGTAGCCTGCGATGCCCGGACGCACCTTCATTTTGTCCATCTCGTCTTCTTTGTAGGTGGGCAGTGCATCCCATCCGCTGGCTCTCGGCCCGATGATGCTCATGTCGCCCTTCAGCACATTGAAGATCTGGGGAGTCTCATCGATGCTGGTTTCCCGGATAATGCGGCCCACCCGGGTCATTCTCTTGTCATCCCTCGCATTGTATGTGCTCCCATCCTCGTTGAGGATGTTCTCCGCATTCACCACCATGGAGCGGAATTTGATCATCCTGAACTTCCTGCAGTCCTTTCCGATCCTCTCGGCGAAGTAGAAAACGGGTCCGTGATCATCCAGCTTGATGGCAATGCTTACGATCAGCAGAATGATGAGCCAGACAGGCAGTGCCAGGATACACAGGACGATATCGAAGACTCTCTTGATCAACGGGAACAACTCCGGATCCTCCCCTTCGGCAGTTCATCACCCAGATCTGAAGCGGGGCGGCATGGCTGTCATGCTGCTCTGTCCTCAGTAGGTGTTGTCATCCCCCATCTGTACAGACCAGTTGCGCCAGTCGCCGACGATCCCGGACAGTGCGCTGTCGAAGCACCGGAGTCCAAAGGTCCGGATCGGCGAGCTGAGCCGGAATCCCTTCCTCTCCAGTTCGCTGTGCAGCTCGGTATTCGCCATGGCCCACACGGTGACGGCCTCCATACCCGCCTGCCTGCCCGCGGCAATTGCCTGATCCACAAGGCAGTTTCTCGCCTCCGGGTCTGTACAGCAGAGTTCCGTGATATTGATTTCCTTCCGATAGAACTGGCAGATCAGCCAGTTCTGTTCGTCCACGGCCAGGACATGATACCGCTTTTCCTTGTTGTCCCGGAACCGCCACGCCAGATACTGCGGGGAAAGCCGGATGTGGACCCGGCTTACGCCGCTGTTGTCCTTCAAGCCGGCAAAACAATCCCGAAAAGCCACCGGTTCCGCCGTTTTCGTTTCCGTGCCGTCGAGCGCCAGCTTCAGTGTCGGAATCTCATAGACGGTTTTCCATTCCAGGCGTGTGTTGAAGATCCTGTTCGACAGATAATTCGGAAAACCGATGATCATGGCATAATCCCGCGCCCTGATATCATCATACAGCGCGGCAGCCAGTTTGGGAAAGAGTCCTCTGCCGGCCCAGGACGGATGCGTCATGGTGTTGAGGGACAGGGCGGATCTCCTGGTTTCGCCGTCGACCGTCACCTCGACAGGCACGGCGGAATAGTTGGCCACGATTCTTCCCTCGTCGATCGCCACGTACATGAGGAGATCGCCGAAGGGATTGGACAGATAGCGCTGTTCCATGATTTCCCTGTCCGCCGGCGCCGTGAACACCGTCGAGTACAGGCTGCAGAATGAATCCATTTCCCGGCTCAGGTCGGCACGGTCAAACTTTCTTATCTCCATGGACATCCCTCCAGTCCGGCACGGTCCCTCATGGAGAGGACAAAGGCGTAGTTGGTTGTGGCACTTCCGCCGAAATTCAGCATCATGCCGTTCCGGGCGCCTTTCACCTGGTATGCTCCGGCTGTCCCGGTCAGCTGTTTGTACAGATCCAGCATCATCCTGGCGCCGGAAGCACCCACCGGATGACCGCAGCCGATCAGGCCGCCGCTGGGATTGATGGGCTTTGCTCCGTCGAAGGCAATCAACCCACTCTCGACTGCCTGATACTCCTCGCCCGGTTTGGTGAGGCCGAAGGCGGAGATGGCTGCATACTCAGAGGAAGTAAAACAGTCGTGCGTCTCGAATACGTCCATGTCGTCCACCGACAGCGCGGACCTGCGGTACGCATCCAGCACCGTCTGTCTTGTCCATGGAAGCAGATAGTCCGAACTGCGGCTCTCGTCCATCTTTTTGCTGAAGAGCAGCGGCGCGTTCCGGTGTCCGTATCCGACCAGTTCGGGCTTGCCGCGGATCCCGCGCTCCCTCATGAACGCTTCGCTGCAGAGCACAAGCAGACAGGCGCCGTCCGTCACCTGGGAACAGTCGGACACGGCCAGTCTCCCGCCTGTCAATGGATTGGTGGGCGTTCCGCGCGTGCTGGCCTGCTCGAAACTCATGAACCATTTTCTGGTCTGCGCAAGGGGATTCCGCTTGGCATTGGCATAGTTCTTGACGCTGATCCTCGCCAGTGCATCCATATACCGCTTCTCATCCAGATCCGGGTATTTGTTCAGCGTCTCATCGGCCAACCTGCCAAAGAGCTTTGGAAACGGAAGCACGATGCCGCTTGCCTCCTTTTCGCAGTAAGCCGCCAGTCCGAGGAAATCCCCGCAGGTATTGGAATCCACGGTTTTCATCAGTTCGCATCCCACCACGATGGCGACATCACATTCTCCGGCCCTGATTGAGCACCGTGCGGCATCGATGGCCGCGGATGAGCTGGCGCAGGCGGCCTCGCAGCGCATGGCAGGGACGCCGTAAAAAGCATCGCTGACCTCTGTGAGGAACGCTCCCAGATGACTTTGGTTCACGAATTTCTCAGCCAGGAAATTCCCGATAAAGCACGCGATGCGGTTGTCCTTGTTCAGGAGCTTCACGTTATCAAAGCTTAAGGACACCTGGGCCAGACCGTCCGAAATCACCTCTCTGAGCAGGGCAATCATGCCCTTGCCCTCTTTTTTCCAGTTCCGTTCAAAGTCCGTCTGAGCACCGCCCAGCACATAGACTGCGTCCACGGTGCTCACCTCCCAGACCGGAAATAGATCCGGTAATCATAAACGGACGGCATGACATGATCCAGCACCCGGTCCGTGTCGATTCTGCTGCATACGTCCGGCAGGCGCTCCCGAAGAAGAGAGGGAACATGCGTGACCTGGCTCAGCGCCTGGTACAGGGCCAGCGGCGGACACCAGTTATAACCCGCGGCCATCACATCGTCCGCCGCCGAAGCCGCACACCCGGCCTCCCGGGCTGCCGTGAAGCTGTACAGGATGTACTTGAGGAGGAAAGACAGGCAGATCTCCGCCTCCAGTGAAGTGTTGCGCATCAGCGTGTCGAAGGCCTTTGCATAGTCTCCCTCGGCGATTCTGTCCTTCATTCTCTTCGCAAAGGGAAAGGCATAGGGGATCACGTCACGGTAGGCCCCTGCACCGATATCATAGACCATCTGTCTTCCGCGCTCATTCGCCTGTTTCACGTTTTTGTACAGTCCGCCGGAGGATTTCCGGCCAAGCTTGCCCTCGCTGATGAGCTGCCGGCAGAAAGCCGGAAGCAAAAAGGTTTCGTGCGCGTAGTCCGCGGTATGGTCATAGAGGTTCTCCACAATGGCCTTGTGTACGTCCAGTCCGACGAAATCCGACGTCATCAGCGGCGGCATGGCACGCCCGGTGAAGGTGCCGAGGATCGCATCGATATAATCGATCCCGCCGTTGTCCCGATACCGATCCGCGTATTGCAGCGCCTCGTTGATGAACTGGAAGCCGATCCGGTTGCCCAGGAAGGCCGGCGAATCCTTCACTTCCACCACAGTCCGGAACAGGACCGTCCTCAGGTATTGCTTCAGCTGCTCCCTGATCAGGGGATCCGCGAAAGGGGTCGACACAAGCTCGCAAAGCGTCATGCTGTAAGGCGGGTTGAACAGATGGACTCCGTAAAACCTTCCACGCTGTTCCTCGCGATAGCACGAAGCGATCCCGGTCACGGAGAGCCCGGACGATCCGGTGCAGGAGACCGCATGAGGCTGCAGAACGGAGGAGACCCTGCGGGCGATGCTGCATTTGACATGGATGTCCTCTGTCGCGCTCTCAAAGACCAGGTCGCTGTTCCGGATGCACTCCTCCAGCATGGAGAAATCCGCCGGAACCAGGTTGGCCGAGATGGCATCGGCTCGTACCGACTGCACGATCGCCGGGATCTTCCTCCGCACCCGTTCGATATCGCGGCCGATGCAATAGACCCTGGCCGCACCAAAGGAGGCAAAGATGCCCGCTACATTGGCTCCCATGGTCCCTGATGCACCGATCACGGTCACATTCCTGACGTTCATTGCACGTCCTCCCGATGTTTCACCCGACGCGGAAAGCCTGATATTCAGCCATGTCCTGCCGGGTCTGTGCCATCCTCCCCGAAGGTCTCCGCAAGAATCATGTCCAGCGCACGCTGCGCCTTGGATTCGGCCTCTTCGGCCGTATGGCCTTTGGCAACAATGTACCCGCAGCCATCCAGATTGGTGTGGTACTCGTGGACTTTCATGCCGTTTTTCATGTGGTGATAGATTTCCACCCCCATGTCCCGCTCAATGGCCTTCATCTCCGGGAGATGGAGGACCCGTTTTCCCGGAAACGCCAGCAGCCTTGTGGCCACGGCGCTGTGAGGCCCCGGCGTCAGATCCGCAGGGTCCCCCACTGCCGCACGGATCATGGCGGCCGGATAGTCAATGCCCGTTCCATAGGGAACGATGCAGGAGGCAATGAGATTGCCTCCCATGCGGGCCCCTACGTCCACAATGCTCACACGGCCGTCGGGTGTGATCAGCATGTCCATGTTGACCGCCCCGAAGTTGATGCCCAAGGCCTTGATGGCCCGTTCCGCACAGTCTTTGACCTTCTGCTCCATGGCCGGGGACAGACCGCACGGAATGGCGTGGCCCAGTTCCGCATAATACGGCGGCGCCGTCATCTTCTTTTTCATAACGGCCAGCACATGCACATTCCCATCCAGCACAAAGCTCTCTGCCCCGTATTCCTGTCCGGAGATGAAGGACTCGATCTCCGTTCTGCGGGTCATGGAGTCATTCATGGCCGCCGCACAGGCGGCTGCCAGGTCTTCCGGACGGTCCACGCGGCAGGTGCCCCTGCTTCCGGAACCGTCGCAGGGCTTGACCATGACGGGATACTTCACCTTCCGGGCCAGGGCCTCGAGGTCAGTGTCCGCGTCCACCTCGTAGGCCTGCTCTGTATCGTCCACCCTGTTCTCATACAGGCATCTGCGGACCCTGTATTTATTCTTGATCAGCTGTGCGGTTTCATAGTCTAGCCCCGGCAGACCCAACTCCCGGGCAACATAAGAAGCCGAAAGGACGCCATAGTCCGTCGCGGCGGTCAGCACCCCGTCAATGTGCTCCTGTCTGGCATAATCCAGGCACGCCTGCTGATCCACAATGCTGATGAGCGCATGCCGTGCCGCGTGAGCAAAGCCGGGTGCATGGGGATCCGCATCAACCGTCACCGTTTCATAGCCCAGCGAAACGGCGCGCCGGATGATAAAATCCTGCAGGAATCCCGCACCGATCACAAGTACCTTTTTCATTCCCTCAGACTTCCTTCTCCATGCAGATCACCTGCTGTCTCAGGATTTCGCTTTTTCCACAATTCGATGAACATGGCGGCCGGTTCATTGTCGTTCATTCCCAATCACGGTCCTCAGCGTCTGGCATACATAGTCCGCATCCGCATCCGACAGCAGGGTATGGAAGGGAAGCGTCACCAGGTTGCGATAATAGTCATAGGCGTTGGGGAAGTCCGCAATGTCCCACCC
>JAEEGL016592108.1_pt1 | contig 11263 bp, 7 predicted proteins | sample 9134231 | NCBI WGS metagenome assembly JAEEGL01 (sample SAMN16246548, study PRJNA631951) | gut metagenome | biome: gut microbiome; feature: rumen; material: fiber-attached | host: Bos | place: Iran: Karaj | collected 2018-10
ACAAGTGATACGGTCACGGCACTTGACAAAGACGGAAAATCATTGAAAGCCCTCATCGATGCCGGAGAGGCTGAAGGTAAGCCGTATAATCCTGCCAAGTTCGAACCGGATCCCGCCAAATATGTAGTATCTGCTCTCGGACGTCATCTCGCCAATATTGCTCAGGACACCCTCGGCGCCAGGGTTTCATACGCCGGCCAGGTCTGCGTCCCGACCCGTTACATGTGGGACAAATCCAAGGGTGATGCGTTCAATCTCTGGAAGGATGAGACTGACTTCCGTGGCTCCGAGACCATGATCCAGCGCAACTGGTTCACGGCTGGCGGCACGCGCTTCCTTGACGAGAAAAAGGCAATGTATCAGCGTCAGGCTGAAGGCCTTTATACTCTCACGGCAGGAGACACGATGAACACCTTTATCCCTCGTCTCTGGAAGTTCTCTGATGACAAGCATCCGAATGGAGACAACAAGGCTTATAACCGTGAGTTCTACATGATCCGCGTCCCCGAGGTGTACCTGCTCCTTGCCGAGGCTTATCTCGCCAAGGGTGACAAAGGCCAGGCCGCGACGGCCATCAACGAGGTCCGCTCCCGTGCCGGTGCAAGGCCCTGCTCGGCCAGCGACATCAACATCGACTACATCCTCGATGAGCGTGCCCGTGAGCTCCTCGGTGAGGAACACCGCTGGGTCACCCTCAACCGGCTCTCCTGCAACAAGAACTGCACGTACATCAGTGACTGCTATCCTACCCAGGATGAAACCACGTCCAACACCCTCTACGCCCGTACCCGCAAGTACGGATATGGCTATGAGAACGATGCCGCCAATGCAAACGGACGCCGTCAGGCAAGATCCGATGGCTACGGTGCGTGGTACAGCAACATCACTCCGCACAACTACCAGTTCCCGATCCCGACGCAGGTTATCGATTCCAACGTCGGCTATGAGTATCCTCAGAATCCTGGATATTAGTCGAGTAACCGTTTAAATCTCAAGGGAGTGGCCTTGCGGGCCACTCCTTTGCTATTGATAATGAGAAGATTATTGTTAACCTTGCTTCTCGCAGCCGGGTTGGCATCTTGTGTGATGCATCATCCGATGGAGGACAGGGCGGTCAAGCAGATCACTGCCTCCATGGACTATTATCTCGATGGCTATTTCCCGGGGAGAAAAGGCTGGCGGATGGAAGACTTGAAAACGGTCTATGTCAATGACAGCCTCTGTATCCTCCAGTGTACGGTATGGATTCGGGATTCCGTGGACCAGACGATCGGCAGGGATTACCGATATGTCTATCTGCTGGATATGGATTTCAGCCGGGCAATCGGGAAACCGGTGTTCGCGGAGAACTTCATCAACACCTGGTGTCTCAGCGACCAGGAGATCAAACTGTCCCGCCGTGATGTCCGAAGGACTCGGGAGAACGTCTACAACACACTGGAAGGAGGTTGCATCCCCATACAAATCCCATTCAAAGAGGAATAGTATTATTCACAATTAACCCATACCTTCCGGTATAAGCCTCACACGCAGCATGTCCTCGCGGGCAAGTCCGCTCTGATGCTCATCGGCATCTCCATCGAGGATGACCAAGAAGTCCATGCGACTTTGAGGTCATCCTCTTTTTTTTCTCATCTTTTTCCTAACTTCGTAGGACCAACCAAAACTTAAGGAAATGATCAGACATCTCAGGTCCCTGTCCCTCGCTGCCGCACTGCTGTTCGGCATCTGCCTGGGCGCGCAAGCCAACCCCGTCCACAAAGTCAAGACCGCCGACGGCACTACGGTCGGCGTAGAAGCCTGCGCAGACGGCATCTACCGCATCCGCATCAGTCCGCGCAAGGACTTTTCCGAGTCCCTGATGGAGCGCTACGGCCTCATCCGGACGGAATGGAGCGCCGCAGGCGAAAAGGTCAGTGACGGCAAACGGACGTGGACGCTCACGACGTCCGGACACGTCCTGAGCCTGGACAAGAAGAGCGGTACCTTCACCCTGAGCCGTGCCGACGGGACCGTCCTGGTCAAAGCCCTGGACTACGTTCCCGGCAAGGACGCCTCCGTCAGTTCCCTGTCCCAGGTCATCAACGACGCCTACGCCGACCTGCATGTCGCCAAGAACAGCGGCATCATCGGAGACGAGAACAACCGCAAGGAAGGCATCGACAACAGCGAGAGCGGAGATCCCCTGAAAGCCAGCCTCCTGCGCTTCTCCCTGGCCAAGGATGAGCGTTTCTACGGCGGCGGCAGCACCAGCCGCGACCATATCCAGCACCGCGGCGAACTGCTCCGGATGTGGACGACCTACCAGCACACGGAGATCCCGATGCCTTTCATGATGAGCTCCCGCGGCTGGGCGGTGTACAACAACACCACCCGCAAGAACTTCTTCGACATCGGCCACACCGACAAGGACCGCTTCAACATCTACAATACCAGCGACGAGGCCGACTTCTACCTGCTGGCCGCCCCTTCGATGAAGGAACTCCTGGGCCAATACACGCGCGTCACCGGCGGCAATTATGTCATGCCCAAATGGGCCTACGGCCTCTGCTTCGGTCCCAACATGCGCGAAGACCAGTGGGACATCCTCCACGACGCAGTCCTTTTCCGGCAGCTGGGCGTGCCCTGCGACGTATTCTGGCTGGAGCCGCAATGGATGGAAAAGCGCTACGACTTCTCGACCGCGAAGCGCTGGAACTTCGAGAAATTCTCCCCGGAGCCGTACTGGCTCCAGGACAAATACCCCAAACAGCTCTACAACCGCCTCTTCATCGGCAAGCTGCGCAACATGGGCTTCCACCTGGGCCTGTGGCTCTGCGAGGAATATGACCTCAGCATTACGGAGGAAGACGCGATCGCAGCCCGCAACGGCAAGCCCCAGTCCGGCCAGGAGCACTGGATGGACCACCTCAAGACCTTCCTGGATTACGGCGTGGAAGGCTTCAAGCTGGATCCGGCCCGCACCATCGACGAGCACCCGGACGCCAGCTACTACAATGGCCGGACGGACAAGGAAATGCACAACCTCAACCAGGTTCTGCTCCAGAAGCAGATGAACCTGATGACCCGGGAGCATCTGGGCCGGCGCATCTGGTACCACTACACCGCCGGCTGGGCGGGCACCCAGCACTGGGGCGCCTCCACCAGCGGTGACAACGGCGGCGGCAAGACCGCCCTCTTCGACCAGCTCAACCTGGGCAACAGCGCCTACATGAACCTCTCCTGCGATGTGATGAGTGTCCCGAAGGAGCTCGAGATGCAGGGACTGCATTTCGGCCTCTTCCTGCCCTGGGTCCAGATCAACAGCTGGTTCTCGATGATGCAGCCGTTCTACTACGGCGAGCCGGAGCAGAGCATTTACCGCGACTATGTCCAGATCCGCTATGCCCTGATGCCCTACATCTATTCGGCGGCCCTGGAGGGCGGCTTGAAGGGCCTCCCCATCGTGCGCTCCATGCCCCTGATGTTCCCCGACGACCGCAACGTGGACGACATGTGCTACCAATACATGTTCGGCGACAACCTGTGCGTGGGCATCTTCAGCAACGAGATCTACCTCCCCGCCGGCACCTGGATCGACGCCTGGACGGGCGAGCGGGTCGCGAGCAAGGGCGAAACCCTGCAGCGCGAGTATCCGGACAACCGGGCCGGCCTGCTCTTCATCCGGGACGGAGCCATCCTTCCCTGCATGGAGGCACCCCAGAACGTCGGCACCCACCCTTTCGACCGTCTGGTCGTGAAGGTCTGGCCGAAGGGCGACTCCTCCTACCTCCTGTACGAGGATGACGGCGACAGCTACGCCTACGAGAACGGAACGGTCGCTTCCACACTGCTGGAAAGCCATGCCGCGGCGGATGAAGTCACATTCCGGGTCCGTCCCACGGAGGGCAGCTACGAAGGCATGCCCGCCACGCGGGACTATGTCCTGGAGATCGCCCTGCAGCGTGTTCCCGTCTCCGTGCTCGTCGGCGGGAAGAAAGCCGAAGGCTGGACCTTCGAAGACGGCATCCTGCGCGTCACGGTCGACGCCGCCCCGGTCAGCGAGACCCTGGAGGTCCGGATCACCCTGGGCACGGAGGCCGCCACACTCGCCGGAGACCAGTTCCAAAGCTGCCTGACCAACGGCGGCTGGGGCTCCCCCGCCCGCACCCGCCGCAGCGCCAAGACGACGGACACCGCCTCGAAACTCAAAGAAGTAGTCTTGTATTGATATGGAACAGAACCTGCTCGGCATCGACATCGGCGGCACGAAATGCGCCGTCATCTACGGCATTGACACCGACGGCGCCCTCGCCGTCGCGGACAAAGTCAAGTTCGCCACGACCGGCGTGGACGAGACGCTCGCACGCATCCTTTCCGAAGTGAAAGCGATGGCTCAGCGGCACGGCCTGGACGCCTCCAACACCAAGGCCGTCGGCATCTCCTGCGGCGGCCCGCTGGACAGCCGCCGAGGCATCGTCCAGTCCCCTCCCAACCTCCCCGGCTGGGATGACATCCCCATCGTGCGCCTGGTCGAGGAAGCCACCGGCATCCGCGCCGCCCTGCAGAATGACGCCAATGCCTGCGCGCTCGCAGAATGGAAATACGGCGCCGGCCGCGGCACCCGCAACATGGTTTTCCTGACTTTCGGGACCGGCATGGGCGCCGGCCTGGTGCTGGACGGGAAACTCTATGCCGGCACGAATGACAACGGCGGCGAAGTCGGCCACATCCGGCTCAGCGATTTCGGCCCGGTCGGTTACGGCAAGGCCGGTTCCTTCGAGGGATTCGCCAGCGGCGGCGGCATCGCCCAGCTGGCGCAGTCGGCCGCGAAGGAGCAGTTGATGATGGGGCGCAAGGTGGCCTGGTGCCCGGACGGAGATTTGTCAGCCATCACGGCCAAAACGGTCGCAGAGGCCGCTGCGGCGGGCGATGCGCTGGCCATCGGGGTCTATCAGACCTCTGCCGCTTATCTGGGTAGGGCGTTATCCATCCTGATCGACATCCTCAATCCGGAAGTGATCGCGATCGGCAGCATCTTCGTGCGGGCCGAACAGTTGATCCGCCCGTTCATGCAGGCCGTGATCGACCGGGAAGCGCTCCCGGCCGCCGCGGCAGTATGTCAGGTGAAGCCCGCGGAACTCGGCGAGCAGATCGGCGACTTCGCTTCCCTCTCCATCGCCGCCTCCTGCTAGGCTGCAGAGGCTGTAGCAAAAGCAGGCTCACCTGCAGCCAGCCGTGGCAGTCATCTATCTGACACTAAGATAGTTACCTGCCACAGACTTCCCCCGCAATTCCCAGGCGGATATCAGCGCTGGAGGCGCCGACCATCACGCTCGGGAGACCTTCCGGGATGACGAATGCCTTGTGGGACTCGCTCCAATAGCGCAGGTCCTCCCGTCTCAACGGCACTGTGACGCGACGGCTCTCACCCCGTTTCAGATGCACCCTCCGGAAGCCCTTCAGTTCCTTCAGCGGGGCGGTGCCTTCGTATTCGGGCAGCTGCACATAAACCTGCGCGACCTCGTCGCCTTCCATGGGTCCGACGTTCTTCAACGTGAATGAAACGTCGACGGTCTCCCCCTTATCCTCAACCTGCAGGTCCGAGTACCGGAATGACGTGTAACTCAAACCGTAACCGAAAGGATAAAGGACATCGCCGTCAAAATACTTATATGTCCGCCTGGTGATGTCGTAATCATCGAAAGGCGGTAAATCCCCTGCCGAATTGTACCAGGTCAGCGGCAGCCTTCCGGCCGGGTTATACGTACCGAACAAAACCTCGGCCACCGCGGTACCGCCTTCTTGTCCGGGGTACCAGGCCTCGACGATGGCCGGAAGATGCTTGTCCTCCCACAGGACGGACAAAGGACTCCCCGACACCAGCACCAAGACCGTATTCGGATTGATCCGGTACAACTCGTGAAGGAACTCCTGCTGGTCCGCGGGGAGCGCGATATCTTTCCGGTCCTTCCCCTCCCGCTCGATGCTCTTGTTGGTGCCCATCACAGCCACGACGACATCGCACTTGCGCGCCAGTTCCCCGGCCTTGCCATACAAGGCAATCCGGTCTTGCACGCCGGGCGAAGGCATCCTCCAGCTCAGACGCGCCACGGCATAATCCCGGTTGTCGTAGTACTCGACCTCCACGGCATACGCCCGCCCCGCCTCCAGACGGACGGACACGGTATCCGGCCGGCTCGCATGGCCCCGCCAGGCATCGATCAGCCGCTTCCCGTCCAGGGACAGGCGCGCACCGTCATCCGATGTGAGCTGAAGCACATATTCGCCGGACAGCGGCGGGACCAGCTTACCCCGCCAGCGCACGCTCTGCGGCGAATCCGGCAGGAAAGGATCCGGAGCCTGGTTGGCCGGCTCGTAGTTGATCCAAGGATCCGTACGTACGGCAGGCTCTCCGGCCAGCTCCATGCCCTTGTAATACTCAGCGGTCAAGCCTTCCGGAAAATACTCCGGCGCAATGATTTCCATCCCGTCCACGGCTGACTTCCAGGGCGCATATTCCACCCGTACCTTCGGGCCGGCGGCAGCCCGGATGCCCTCCAGGATGGAGACAGGCGGCGATGCGGGCGTACCGCTGTAATCCCCGAACTCGCAGGAGCCGGCATTGATGCCCACGACCGCCACCGAGCGCACCTTCCCTTTGCGCAAGGGCAGCGTCCGGTTTTCATTCTTGAGCAGTACCACGGCCTCCCGGGCCGTTTCGAGCGCCAGAGCCCGATGCGCCGCCGAGCCGATGACTTCCGGAGAGATCTGCACATAAGGATTCCGCGCACCGGAATCGAACAATCCCAGCCGCATCCGGGCCGTCAGCACCCGCCGCGCCGCCCGGTCGATATCCGCATCCGTGACCAGGCGCTTGGCATAGGCATCCCGCAAGGGCTGGATGAAGATGTTGTCGCCGCATTCCAGATCCAGTCCCGCCTGCAACGCAAGGGCGGCGGCCGTCTCGGGATACTTCACATAATGATGGCCCGAAACCAGCAGCGCAGGACCGCCGCAATCTGAGACCACATAGCCGTCAAAGCCCCAATCCTCCCGCAAGACCTTGGTCAGCAGCCAGGGATTGGCGGTACAGGGAATGTTGTTGATGGCATTGTAGGCCGACATGATGGAAGCGGCATGGCCCCGGCGGACCAGGGACTCGAAGGCGGGCAGATAATACTCGCGCAGCTGCTTCTCCGGAATCCGGGGATTGGCCTCAAAGCGATTGTGCTCCTCGTTGTTGACAGCGAAATGTTTGGGCGTGGAGACGACCTTCAGGTAATGCGGGTCATCCCCCTGCAAGCCCCGCACGAAGGCGGTGCCGATCTCACCGGCGAGGAAAGGATCTTCTCCATAGGTTTCCGGTGTCCGGCCCCAACGCGGGTCGCGGGCCATGTTGACCGTCGGCGACCAGAAAGTCAGCAAATCGCTGAACGGCTGCGTCTGGAGCCGCCCCTGATCCAGTGCGTTCCAGCGTGCCCGGGCCTCGTCGGAAATGGCCGTGGAGACCCGCAGGATCAGTTCCGGGTCCCAGGTCGCGGCCAGGCCGATGGCCTGCGGAAACACCGTGAAACGGCCCGGCCGCACGACACCGTGCAAGGCTTCGTTGCCGTGGTAATACTTGCTGATGCCCAGCCGCTCATTGGCGGGCGATGAGGCCCGGAGCAGATCGATCTTCTCCGCCACGCTCATCCGCTGCAACAGGTCTTCAACACGCTCTGCCACAGGACGGTTCTCATCCTGATACACAAGAACCTGTCCCACAACCGGAACGGCCGACAGGCCCAGAAACAGGCTGATAAACAATACTTTCTTCATCATAGAATCAAGGTATTGAACGAGTGGGGCGGCATGGAAAGCGCACAGGTCCGGCTTCCCAGTTTCACCTGCAGGTCCAGGGGCTTCGCCTCCGGATTGCATACGACCAGCACGACCCGCCCGTCAGGATTGCGGAACGCCAGGGCATCCGCCTCGGCAGGGAGGCACAGCAGCTGTGCGCCCGGCTGCACATAGTGGCTGACATGCTTAAGCAGGTAAAACTCGATCGTATAGCGGAAGGTATGCTGTTCCGGATCCACCGTCACCAGGGAATTCTGGCGCCAGCCCCAGCGGCTCAAACCGTTCTCCAGCAAGGACATATTCCAATAATCATAGGCGCTGACGCCGTTGGAGAGATAGTGCTTCATCAAGCCCCAGGCATGACTGACACCGCTCCAGTCGTTGCGGCCGTTGCCGCATTCCTGTTCGGTCATCATCAGGCCCAGTTCGGGATACTTCTCCCGAACGACCGGGAGCGCGGAACGTCCCGCCCACTGGAAGCCGACGCCCTTGATGTATTTCCCGGCCACGGGATCCGTGAGCACGGAGTCAACCAGGGCGACCTTGGGGCGTTCCCAAGTGCCGAACCACACATCAACGCCCTGCCGCTCCATCCGCGGGCCCAGGTGGGAGATGAAACGCGCCAAACCGGCGGGCGTCCAGCAGCAACTGGGGAAATTCTGGTCTGAATTGGGTTCGTTCTGCGGCATCACCATCGCGATATCGATGCCGTGCTCCCGATAAGCCTGGATATACTTCTCAAAATACAGGGCATACGCCTCCAGATATTCCTCCTCCTGGATGAACATATCCTGGCCCTCGTAGCCCCGGCCGGACTCCGGCAGGTCATTGACCTTGTCGGGCCGCATCGCATAGTGGTGGTTGTACTTCATCCAGGTCGGCGGACACCAGGGGCTGGCCCAGACGGTCATCTCCGGATTGCGGCGCAAGGCCTCCTTGATCAACGGGATCAGCCATTGCTCGTCGTGCGCGACGGAGAACTGCTCCATCCCGAAATCCCGGTCCACTTCGTCATAGGAATACCAGTCCAGGCTGAAATCGTTCGCCCCGACCGGCGTGCGGTTGAAGATCAAATTGGCACCCTGCCCGGGAATGAACAACTCGTCCAGCACGGCCGCACGGTCCGCTTCACTCAACTGTCCCAGCGAATGCGCGCTCAGCTCGCTGAACGACACCCCGAATCCCCGGATCGTCTGTCCGACGCTGTCCGGCCGGATCTCAATGCAGCGGGCGCTGTCGCCGGCCGCCGGCACCGGAGCCCCGACTTGCCAGGGAATCTCCATCGTACTAGAAACATACTCCCGCACCTTCAAGGCAGGATGGCAGGCCGCCAGGATTCCCAGGGCCGCGAAAAGAACACTTAACTTTTTCATATTTGCTAAGATAGCAAATCTGTTGACATAAACACCCAATGACGGGCATTTTTCTTACCTTTGCAGCGTTGATTATGGAAGGACCGAAGAAAGAGAAGATCGGACCGATGTTCGATGCGATTGCGCCGGAATACGACCGGCTCAACCACTTGATGTCACTGGGCATCGACAAAAGCTGGCGCCGGCGCGCCTTGAAGCAGATCGTGGAGCCGGAGCGGCCGCAGCAAATCCTGGACCTGGCTTGCGGGACGGGCGATTTCAGCCTGGCCATCGCGGCCAATGCCCACCCGGAAACGACCGTGACCGGGGTGGACCTGTCGGAGGGCATGCTCGCCGTAATGCGCAAGAAAGTGGCCGCAGCGGGGCTGGAGGGCCGGATTTCGGCCGAACAGGGAGACGCCGAGCATCTGCCGTTCGGGGACGGCACGTTCGACCGGGTCACGATCGCGTTCGGCATCCGCAATTTCGAGCACCGGGAGGCCGCCCTGCGAGAAATCCGGCGCGTCCTCAAGCCCGGCGGGAAACTGGTCATCCTGGAGCTTTCGGTCCCGTCGAACCGGATCCTCCGCTGGTTCTACAACCTGTATTTCACGAAAGTGACGCCTCTGATCGGCGGCCGCATTTCGGGTGACAAGGCTGCCTACCGCTACCTCCCCGCCTCAGTGCTGAAGTTCCCGGGCAAGGAGCAGTGGATGGCCACGATGACCGCCTGCGGCTACCGCGACGTCACCCACCGCGCCTACACGCTCGGCATCTGCCGCCTCTACACCGGCACTATTTCTTGATGTCGGAGCAGTTCTTTGCCTTGAAGATCGACACGCGCTGCTTCGGCGCCGAAGTCTTCACGTCGGTGAAAGAAGAGAAACGCACGTCATCCAGCACGATTGCCGGGCGATAATCCTGAGCCGCCGCCGTCAGTGTCACATGATGGAAATGCACATTCTCCGCGTGCCGGATATAGAATCCCCACGCCGGAAGCTCCTTGAACTGAGAGAACTCCGGATAAGCCTTCGGCATCTCCGGCACCTTCCCCAGCTCGTGCGTCCCCACCTTGGCGAACGTCGGATCGCCGCCGCCCGGGAACTTGATCTCCACGTTCTCGACCTTCACGTTCCGGATCGGCTGGCCCTCCAGGCCCACGATGCCGCAAGGCAGCACATTGCGCGGCTGATCCTCGAGGGTCGGGCCCTCATAATCCACGCCGTAATCCGGCTTGTCCACCGGCACCTCCGCATAGACGTTGCGGATCGTGATGTTCTCCATCCGGCTGAGTTTGTCGCCCCGCCGCTGGCCCACCACCAGGTAGATCGGATTGGCCGTATTGTATGATTTCAAGCCGTCCACCAGGATGTTCTCGGCAAAGCCGCCGTCCACGCTCTGGATCGTGATCGCCGAACGGAACGTGTCATACACCACATTGTCCAGGATCTGGATGTTGCGAAAGCCGCCGACTCCGAACGTACCGAACTTGATGCCGCTGGCGCTCGACGTGACCGTATTGTGCCGCACGATCACATTGTCGTTGCACACATCCTTATGGTGGGACTTCAGGCAGATGCCGTCATCCGCCGCATTGACGAAGCAGTTCTGGATCACCGCATCCTTGCAGTCCACGATATCCAGGCCGTCGTTGTTCCAGAACGCACGGCTGTCCACGGTCACGCCGTCGATCAGCAGGTTCTCGATCCGGTCGGTGGTGCAGGTCCAGCAAGAGGAATTGCGGATGTTGATGCCCTGGAGCGTCACATTCTTGCTCTGGCAGAGGTAGAGTAGGTGCGGACGGTCGTGGGGCCGGCCCAGTTTGAAGAGGTCCTTGATCACGCCGACGGCGATCTGGCCCAGGAAATTGTTGGCCAGTTCCCGGCCCTGGCCGTCGATGACGCCCAGTCCGACAATCCCGATGTTCTCGGCCCCGTTGGAAATGACCAGTCCGAAAGCGTCCCCTTTCTTGTAATAATCATAGGGATTGGTCGAACCGACCAGGACAGCGCCCTCGCCCAGTTCGATCGTGACATTGTCCTTCAGCTCGATCGTACCGGTCAGGTAACGGCCCACCTTGAAGATCAACT
>JAEEGL016943123.1_pt1 | contig 11263 bp, 7 predicted proteins | sample 9134231 | NCBI WGS metagenome assembly JAEEGL01 (sample SAMN16246548, study PRJNA631951) | gut metagenome | biome: gut microbiome; feature: rumen; material: fiber-attached | host: Bos | place: Iran: Karaj | collected 2018-10
CTCGTTCTACGGTCGCGGCCACGCCGTGAAGAATCTGGTCTGCACGAACAACTGGTCGAACTACAACAACAAGTGGCGAGGCCTCTTCGGCTGCACGTCGGGAGCGACGTTGGACGGCGTCACGGTCGCGAACTGCGACGTAGCGGGCTACCAGTACCTCGGCGCGCTCGTCGGGCGCGCCTACGCCGGCACATCTGTCTCCGGGTGCTCGGCGTCCGGCAAGGTCCACGCCTCCAACAGCTACGTCGGCGGGCTCGTCGGCTATGCGGCAGGAACGGCGTTTTCGGACTGCTCGGCCGCGGTTGAGGTCACCTCGGCGTCGACCTACGTCGGCGGCCTCATCGGCTGTGTCGAAGGCGGATCGTCCCTCTCCCGCTGCTCGGCGTCGGGAAGCGTGGTTTCGACGGGAAGCACCGTCGGCGGCCTGATCGGCGCCTGCGACAGCGGCAACGCGATGGTCACGGTTTCAGGCTGCCGCGCGGACGGCTTCGTCTCCGGCAACGGCCACGTCGGCGGCTTCGTCGGCTACGTCTCCAAGCCCGTATTGATCTCCGGCTGCGCGGCGCGCGGCGACGTGAAGTCCACGGGCGACAACATGGGCGGGTTCATCGGCTACCTCGGGAACACCTCCGCGACGAACGCCAACTGCTGGTCGTCCGGCGCCGTCTGGGGCACGGGGAGCAACTGCGGCTCGTTCCTCGGGAAGTTGTATTCCGGAACCGTTTTGACGAACTGTGCGGTCGCGGCCTCCGCGAACGGAATCCGTCCGTTCTGCGGCAACGGAAACGCTTCGGGGACATCCCTTTCCGACACCGAAATCACGCGAAACTCCGCTGGCTGGCCGAAGGTCGCAAAGCGCTCCAACGCGGCATCGCTGACGCGCATCGCCACAGCCGCGGATCTCCTCGCCATCGCGTCAAGCACGGCCAACTTCTCGGGCGGCTACGTGCTGACTGCGGACATCGACCTCGGAGGCGCGGCATGGACGCCGATCGGCAACTCCTCGACCGGCTTCACGGGCGAGTTCTACGGAAAGAACCACGTCATCTCGAACTTCGTCGTAAACACGTCCGCGACGTGCGCGGGACTCTTCGGCAGCATCGCCGGCGGGCGCGTCGAGGGTGTGCAGGCGTTCGGCACGGTCACGAGCACCTCGGAACAGGCCGGCGGCTTCGCGGGCCGGATCCATTCGAGGTCCCTCGTCAAAGGCAACTCCTTCGTCGGCACGGTGTCTAGTTCCTCGACAAAAGTCGGTGGCTTCGCGGGCTACATCTACGACCAGCCGTCCGTCTTCGAATGCTGTGCCGTCGGCACGGTGGCGAAGACCGGTTCCGCGAACAACTACGCCTACGTCGGCGGTTTCGTCGGACATCATCAGAACGGCTTCATCGCCGACTCCTACGCGCAAGTCGCGGTGATCGCCGGAACGTCCGGCCGGGTCGGAGGCTTCACCGGCCAATCGGATAAAGGGACCATCGCGAGGACCTACTGCTCGGGCTCGGTGGGGTCGACTTCGACCACCTACGTCGGCGCGTTCGGCGGAAACATCTCCGCGAATCTCGTCACCAACTCCTACTACAATTCGGGCGCGACGGCGCAGCTTGCCGCCGGCCAGTACGGATCGGCGGCGGTCGCCTACGTCGGGATCGACCCCATTGCCGCCGGCGGCATGAAGAACCGGGCGAATTTCCCCGCCTTCGACTTCAACGACGACGCGGTGTGGGCGATCGAGGAGGGCGTCACCATGCCATACCTGCACTGTTTCTACGTTTTTGAGATCAACTGCTTCGCCGACTGGCTGTATGATCGCAGTCTGCCGGCCGGATCGCAGCCGGGCGACATCGTGGGCGGACTCGAACTCGGCGCGCGGTATGTCTTCGGCATTGACTCCATGAACACGGTCCTGAACGAGTCCAACGAGCCGGTCTTCTGCGTCAAGTTCGACGAAACCGGTGCGCCCTATGTCCAGTTCGCGCGTCAGGTACGCGGTGAAGGGGAGGTGACGTTCGAGGTCATCGCGACAACGGACGTCACGGACTGGAGCCATGCCGTGCCGGTCGAAGTCGACCTTGAGGACGGCCGCTACATCCCGGATGTGGATCCGGTTCCACCGGCCATGTTCTTCCGCTGGCGCATGCACATAGCGGGGTACGAATAGGCGCGGGCCGAGGCCCACGCCCACAGAACACTACAACAGGAGTGACATGATGAAGAAAACAACGAATACGGCAGTATGCGCAGCCATTGCGCTGGCGTTTGCGCCCTGGATGGCGAGGGGAGCCACGTTCCTCAACAACGAGGGCTTCGAGGGCAATGCCATCCCCTCCGGGTGGTCTCAGACGACCACTGGCACAGGCGTTTGGGAGTTCGGCTCCGCCGGCGATGTCAACGCCGGTACATCGCCCGGCTGCCACGGCGGCTCCAGAAACGCCAAGTGCGTGTCTGCCACCTATGGCGTTTCCACAAAGCTCATCACCCCCGTCCTCGACCCAAGCGGCTCGACCAGCCCGGTACTTGCATTCTGGTTTATAAACAGAAACGGGAACGGGAACATCGACGGTTTGAAAGTCTATTACCGATCGAACGGAAGCGCATGGGTGCAGCTGAAAAGCATCAGCGACGCCCACGAGAAGTGGACGGAGTGCGTGCTGGAACTTCCAAGTCCGACAAGCACGTACCAGATAGCCTTCGAGCATAAATATCTGAACGGTCGCGGCGTGGGCCTCGACGACGTGTCCGTGATTCCCTGGAAGTACAACGTTGTCGGCGGGGGGGCGGTACTGGCCCCCAACGCCTTTCCGCAAACATTCGCCGGCCCCGTCACCATTCCCCCGACACTCGGCGGCTATCCTGTGACGGGCATCGGGGACAACGCCTTCTACAACTGCGAGGGCATGACGTCCGTCGCCATCCCGGACACCGTTACGAGCATCGGGCAATTTGCATTCGCCTGGTGCAAGGGTCTGGCATCCATTGCGATTCCGGATTCCGTGACCGGCATCGGCGCGGGGGCGTTCGCCTACTGCAGGGGGCTTGGGGCGTTTTCCGTCGGCGCCGGCAATCCCAGTTATTCATCGGTCGACGGTCTTTTGCTGTCAAAGGACGGCAGGACGCTGGTCGCCGGCGTCAACGGCGACGTTGTGATTCCCGGCACCGTGATAAGCATCGACCACCATGCTTTTTCCAAGCGCACGGGCCTCACGTCCGTTGTTATTCCGCGCTCGGTGAAGAGCATAGGGAACTATGCCTTCTTCAACTGCGAAGGCTTGACCTCCCTCACGATTCCGGACTCCGTGACCAGCATCGGGAACAGCGCCTTTTACATGTGCGACGGTTTGACGTCCGTCACGATTCCGCGCGCGGTGACAAGCATCGGGCCCTCAGCCTTCTCCTTCTGCTCCGGTCTGACGTCCGTCACGATTCCGCGCTCGGTGGCAAGCATCGGGAACAACGCTTTTGACCACACGCCCCTGGCCACGGTCTATGTTTCCGTGGATGATGCGGAGCGCGTCAGCGCCATGCTTGCGGCGTCGGGCTTCGACGTCAGTGGAGTCACCTTTTTGGAACTGCCGTCTTACACCGTGAAGTTCTCCGCAAACGGCGGCACGGGAGCCATGGCCGACCAGAAGGTCGGACGGGACGAAAGCACCGCGCTTCGCGCCAACGCCTTCACGAAGAGAGGGTGCATCTTTCTCGGCTGGTCGACCGCGCCCATCGGGGCGGTTGTCTACGCCGACAAGGCGTCCGTGAAGAACCTCGCGGCGGCGGGCCGCACGGCAACCCTATACGCGCAATGGGCGGTTGCGAGGTACAAGGTCAAGTTCAGCCCGAATGGCGGTACGCTGCCGAGCGGCAGGAAGATGGCTGCCCAGACGATGACCTACGGGATGGCCGCGAAGTTGCGCAAGAACGTCTTCACGCGCAAAGGCTACGTCTTCGCGGGGTGGGCGAGGAGCAAGGCCAACGCCAAGAAGGGTGTCATCGCGTTCACCAACGCACAGAGCGTCAAGAACCTCCGCGCCGACGGCAAGACGACGACCTTCTATGCCGTCTGGGCGAAGCCGACGTACAAGGTCGCCTTCTACGGCAACGCCAAGAAAGCGAAGGGAACGATGGCCGTCCAGACCTTCAAGTACGGCAAGGCCGCGAAGCTTTCCGCTAACAAGTTCAAGCGCAAGGGCTATGTCTTCAAGGGCTGGGCGAAATCGAAGAAGGGCAAGGTCGTCTACAAGAACAAGCAGAAGATCAAGAACCTCGTGATCACCGGCAAGACCGTGAAGCTCTACGCGGTGTGGAAGAAGAAGTAGCGCCCCAGGGGCTTGAGTTTGAGATTTACGGGGAGGGATAGCTACTGAACCAACCCGACGCACTTGGCGGTGGGCATCCGCTACAACGTCGAGGAGGCGCCGTTGCCGCGCATCTGCGCCCTCGGCGCCGGCAAGACCGCGCAGATCATCCGCGAGACGGCCCTCGCCGAAGGCATTCCGATCATGGAGGACCGGGCCCTTGCGCGGGCCCTCTACGCGAAGGGGAAGATCGACGACTTCATACCCGACTCCCTAATCGAGCCGGTCGCAGAAGTGCTGAAGTGGGCGAAGAAACTTGAGGACGCCCGCCGCGAGGAGGCCGAACTCGATTCCGTCCAGATTGACGAGGCGTAGGCGATGCAGGCTTAAAGAGGGTAGCGCTAGCTAATCGCTTTGAAAAGCCTGTGCTTCAATGCGTTGCTATCGAATGTCACGACCGCTGCCGCACCCTTCGCCTTGCAAATCTCACCTATTAGGTAGTCCGAATAATCGGCTTCCCCTTCGTCGAAGTCAAAATAGGCGCGCCAGGCGCAGTCTCTGTTTTCGACCTCGAAGACTTCTGCTTCAAGTACACCGCGAATCACCTTCAACAGCGTCTTCTTTGGCTGCTTGTAGGCCCTAGCCAGAACCCAGATGGTCTCGCAAAGCGCGACGGATGCGATGTAGCCCTTGTTGTCGGCTGAGAGTTCCTCCTCAATGAATCTTGTTGCCAATGCCGATTGCCCTGGGTCATCCTGAACCAAATAGCGCACAAGAACATTCGTGTCGATCCCCGTCACGGTTCGCCTCCGCATCCTATCGCCGCATCCATCTCGGCCAGGGTCTTTGGTTTGCCTGAATATTGGACAATGCCTTTGAGCGCAAGGACGGAACCTTTCTTCGGAACTATTTCGACGCGATTCTTGTCGAAAACCACGAAATCAATCCGATCTCCGGTGTTGAGACGGAGTTTGTTGCGTATTGCCACAGGAATCGTCACCTGTCCCTTCGATGATAGCGTAGTGTACATGGCTGTTCCTCCCAATTTTCATAAAGTATGATATCAAATCCTTACTTTGATGTAAAGGATTCGTTCGACCTGCGTATCAAACACATTGTACGCTAATCGGTCGTAAACGCCCGAAATCCAGATTCTACCCCACCTTACAGAATGAGGGAGTCGAGGAGCGTCGCGGCGTCGGGGCACTTGCGGAGAGGGCATGGCAGGCTGTTGAGGAATTGCCGCCCGTAGCCCTTGGTGACGATGCGGGTGTCCGCGATGACTACGCAGCCGCGGTCGTTGCGGTGGCGGATGAGCCGACCGAAACCCTGCCTGAGCCGCAGCACCGCCGCGGGGAGCGACAGCATGAAGAAGGAACTCTTGCCTTCCTTGTCAATCTGCTCGCAGCGCGCGCTGAAGACGGGATCGCCCACGGAGGCGAAGGGCAGGCGCGCGACAACCACGCAGGAAAGCGCGTCGCCGACGACGTCCACCCCTTCCCAGAACGACTGCGTGCCGAAGAGCACGCACCTGTCGCCCTGACGGAAGACGCGCGTGAGGAAGTTGCGCGAACCGCTTTCACCGTGTACGAGGAGCCGTATCCCGCGTTCCTGAAGCGCCTCCTCGCAAAGCCTCGCGCATTCCTTGAGCATCCTGTAGCTCGTGAAGAGGCAGAGCGTGCGTCCGTCGTACTTTTCCGCAAGGCGCACCACGAGGTCGGAGAGCTCGGTCACGTACGACCGGTCCTGCGCCTCCGGCTCGGGCAGGAACGACGGCATCAGGAGCGCGCATTGCTTCAAATAGTCGAACGGGCTTGGCGCCGTGCAGACTCGGATGCGGTCTTTGTCGATCTTGTCCAGGCCGAGGCGCGAGGCGATGTAGTCGAACCGTCCGCCGACACTGAGCGTCGCGGAGCACATGATGACGCTTTGGCGCTTGGCGAAAAGGTTCTTCGCCAGAAACTCGCCGACGTTGATCGGTGCGGCGCAGGCTTCGCCCAGAGCGGCGTTGCCAAAGGCGTGCTGGACCCAGTGGACGTAGGAGTCGTCATCGCCTGCGAGAACCTGGTCGGCCGTGTCGCGGAACTCGGCAAGCGCAGCCCGCGCCCCGACAAGGTCAATGGTGTCGCCGGCGGCGAGGTCAAGTTCGTCCTCGGCATGTGACTTGCCAATGACCCCCTCGATGGCCTCGAGCAGTTTCAGGAGGCGGTTGACGGCGTCGCGGAAGGCGTCCTGCGCCTCGCGGACGGCCGCCCACTTGGCGTTTGGAGGCGGCGCGGGCGGCGGGGAAGGTGCGCCCCCAGCCAGCTCAGGAGGCGGCGCGAAGGCGTAGCGGACGGCGGTTCCGTCCGTGCCGGTGAGCGGGTGGAGCTTTTCAAAAACGACGTTGCCGCATTCGCGGACGTCTGCCACGGCGTCCATCGCCTTGGCAAGCGCCGCCTCAAGCAGTGTTTTGTGCGGCTCGCGCGGGCAGATGGCGCCTTTCTCCAGCCGCCGCTGCAGCATGAAGAGCGCGCCCTGGCTGTTTTTGCGTCCGCGCTTGAGGGCGAGGCGCTTCAGCAGGGTGCTCAGCTTGGACGGCGAGAATTCGAGCGTGAAAAAGTCCGTTGCCGCCTCTTCGAGATTGTGGGCCTCGTCGAAGATGACTTGCGCGTGGACAGGCAGCGAGACGGGCGATTCGGTCCCGATCTCGGAGAAGACGAGCGAGTGGTTTGCGACGACAAGGTTCGCCCTGAGCGCCCTTTCGCGGGCCTTCTGCACGAAGCAGCGGCGGTAGTACTTGCAGCCGCGCCCGGCGCATTCGTCGGAGGACGAAGTGATGTTCGAGATGAACGCGGGGTCGATGCTCGCCCCCCCGACGAGCGCGTCGAGGTCGCCGTCCTGCGTCAGGCCGACCCAGCAGAGCGTCTGCGCGAAGAGCCGCAGTTCGGGACGCTGAAGCTCGAACTGCCCGCCCTCTATGAGCTGCGCGAGGCGGCGCAGGCAGAGGTAGTTGCCGCGCCCCTTGATCACCGCGGCCCTGAGCGGCTCGTCGTCGACGCCGCCGTGGAAGTCGCCGAGCATGCCGAGGACGGCGGGCAGGTCCTTTTCCACCAGCTGCGTCTGGAGATTCTTCGTGTTGGTGCTCACCACGACGGGCACGTCGTTCTGCTTCGCCCAGAGCGCGGCGGGAAGGAGATACGCAAGGCTCTTGCCGATGCCCGTTCCGGCTTCGGCGACGAGGTGACGGCCGGTGTTGAAGGCCTCTGCGACGGCCTTGAGCATCTGGATCTGGCCGGGGCGCGGCTCGTATCCCGGGACGCGCTTGGCCAGCGCGCCGCCCGGGCCGAGGAAAGAGGCCGCAAGTTCGGGGTCGAGGCGTTCGCAGTCCTCAAGCGGTGGCAACGCGGGACGCTCCACCTTGCGGACTGTCGCCGGGAAGGAGTCGAGCCACTTGTATCCGCCGCCGCTACGCTGCGACGACTCCAGGGCGAAGAGCGACGCAAGGCCCGGCTCGTCGCGTTCCTGGCAGATCACGGCGACGTTGTCGAGCACCCATGGCGGGATGGCGTCGAGACGCGCGCGGCAGGAGAGCCATAAGTTCCAGAGACGCTGTGCGCCGGTGATGCCGCGACGCGCAGGCGGAATCATGTCGTCGAGCGAAGCCGCCGCGCTCTCGGGGAAGAGCAGGCGGTGCAGCTCGGCCATGTCGATGATCGACCACGTGTCGAGCGAGGTGCCTTCGAAGAGCGGAACGACGAATTCCGGGAGGTTCGTGAGGATGTACCGCCTCTTCACCTCCTGCTTCTTTGGCCAGACCGAAACGGCCGGCGTGCCGCCGCCTTTCCGCGGCTCGCACCAGACTGCCTGTATCTGGAATTCTAGAATATCGTCCTCGTTCATGCTATCATTATTATAGCCTAATTGGACGAAACATTGGAGCAGTTTATGACCGGATCATTCATTCCAATAGAGGGAGGGGAGGAGCTTCGCCTTTTCCAGACCACGGAGCAGAAGGGCTTCCGCGAAATCGCGACGCCAGGGTTCACCATCCACCCGTACCCGGCGGTCGAGGCGCTCGACGTCGATGCGGCGAAGGAGAGGCACGAATTTCTCGCGCTTGGGGCGTCGCTCACGGACGCCTCGGCCTGGATTCTCGCCAATATGCCGCCGGAGAAGCGCGACCGGCTTCTGCGCGACCTCTTCACGCCCGAGGGCTGCAACCTCGGCGCAATCCGCCTCAACATGGGCGCGAGCGACTATTCGACGGGTCTCTACAGCTACGACGACACCCCCGGCGACGTGGAGATGAAGGACTTCTCACTCGCCCGCGACGACAACTTCCTCGTCCCAATGGCGCAGGCCGTGAAGGCGGTTCGGCCCGACACCTACGTCTTCGCCTCGCCGTGGAGTCCCCCCGGATGGATGAAGACCTCGGGCATGATGATTTCGGGCAACCTCAGGGACGAGTGCATGCCGGCGCTCGCGAACTACTTCGTGAAGTACGCGCAGGGCTATGGCGAACGCGGTGTCAAAATCGACGCCGTCACGGTGCAGAACGAAACGATGTGCGAGACTGGCGGACAGTACCCCTGCTGCACCTACCCTGCCGAGCAGGAAGGGGCCTTTGTCCGCGACCATCTGGTGCCGGCGCTCCGCCGCGCGGGTCTGGACACCAAGGTTTGGGTGCACGACCACGATCCCAATGGCCAGGGCGTCGCCCGCGTTTTTGAACTGCTGTCCATGCCCGGCGTTGAAGAGGCCATCGACGGGATCGCCTGGCACTGCTACTGCAGTCCCGGGGAGTCGGCGAACATGGCCCCGCTGAAGGCCGCCCATCCAGACCTGCCCTTCTACCACACGGAAAACGGCCCCCATGTCATCATCGACGAACGTACGGAATGGTGGTGGGCTGCCAAGGTCTTCGGAATGCTCCAGAACGGCTGCGGGATGTTCACGAGCTGGAACCTCTGCCTCGACGAACTCGGCACCCCGGCGACGGGCGCGCACCTCTGCGGCGGCTTCACCGTGGTCGATTCCGAGACGCTGGAGGTGACCTACTCGCCGCAATACCGCCTCTTCCGACACATCGGCCCCTTCGTGAAGCGCGGCGCGCGCGTCATGGAGGTGTCAGGCTCCCGCGACGGCACGCGGCTCATCCTCTTCAGGAACCCCGACGGCGAACATGTCCTCGTCGTGGCATGCGACGGGACGCTCGTCCGCGGCCTCCAGCGCCGCCGCCTCGTGATCAAGTACAAGGGGCTTTACAAGACGCTGCCGCTCCCCGGGGGCCAGTGGTCGGTCTCGACGCTTGTCTTCAAGTAGGACTTGTGTGGGCAGCGGAGGTCAGATCATGAGACTTTGCATAGGAACCGTGCAGTTCGGAATGGACTACGGCGTTCAGGGCGGCAGGAGACCGCCTGTCGAGGATGCCGTCGCAATGCTTGACTTCGCCACGCAAAACGGCGTCGACGCGATTGACACGGCCGCCGCGTACGGAACGGCCGAAGAGGTCGTCGGCGAGTTCCTGAAGCGCAGGACAATCCCGCGCGGCAGTGTCGAAATCATCTCCAAGTTCGGCATGGGGGTTTTCGACGGCGCGTCGGCAGAAGAGTACCCGGCGCGCCTTCGCGCCGCTGCCGAGGCGTCCCTCGCGCGCCTCAAGACCGACTATCTGGACGCCTTTATCTGCCATGCGCCCACTGCGGCGGGCGACGCATCCGTCGCCGTGGCGCTGGCTGCGCTGAAGAAGTCGGGTCTCGCGCGCCACGTCGGCTTTTCAATCTACGAGGCTTCCGAGGCGTTCGCGGCGCTCGACTCGGCCTGCGTCGATTTCATACAGGCGCCCTTCAGCGTCCTTGACCAACGCATGGCGCGCGAGGGCGTCTTCGCCCGAGCGGCGGATGTCGGTGCGGACGTCCACACGCGCTCGGCCTTCGTCCAGGGGCTGATGCTCATGCCGGTCGAGGCGATTCCGCCGCATCTTGCGGCCACACGCCCGTATGTCCGTGAGCTGGAGGAACTCTGCCGCGCCCGCGGCCTGACGCGGCGCGAGCTGGCCATCGCCTTCGTCAAGACGAAGCCCGAAATCTCGCACCTCGTCTTCGGCGTAGACGGCATGGGACAGCTCAAGGAAGTCGTCGCGGACTTCGGACGCGAGGTGCCGGCCGAAGACGTCGAGGAAATAGCGGTTAGATTCGCGTCGGTTCCCCCGGACATATTCATTCCCAGCAAATGGAGAAAGCCTGCGCAATGATGAAGTGGAACGATGTCATACCGCCTTTGCCGTTCAACGCCAGGGCCGACGGGGCCGCGCGTGTCGACCCGGAAGCCCTTCTATGGTTCAACGGCGCACAACTTCCCCAGGAGGGCCGCGCCTTTGACGACACGGAGACCCCGTACTGGCGCATCGGAAACCGTCATCTTGAGCGAATCAGGCGGGTTAACCAAGGCGTCGCAAACCAGGCGTCGGACACATCCGGCATTTGCTATCGATTCGCGACGGACGCCGATGAGATCACTCTCCGCTGGACGCTTGCCCGAGGCGAGCGCTGCCAGCAGACGCGTTCGGCCATGGCGGAAAGCGGACTCGACATCTACGAGTGGACGGCGGAGCGCGGCTGGAGGTTCGTCAACTGGCGCTTCCTGAACCCGCGCAACTACCCCGGCGGGAAAATCAGCAACATGTACACGATACGGTGGACTCCGGGACGGCCCTGCATGGTCTACCTCCCGATGTTCAACGGCATAAAGGACTTCGCGGTCGGCATCGCCAAAGGCAGAAAGGTCGAGCCGCTTCCGTCGCGGGCGAGCGGAATCGTCAAGCCAGTGGTGTTCTACGGGTCGTCCATAACGCACGGGTCGCTGGCATCCCGTCCCGGACTCTCCTACACGGCAATAGCCGGAAGGCTGGGAGACTTCCCGGTCGTGAACCTCGGCTTTGCAGGAAGCGCGCATGTGGAACCCGAGGTGTGCGACATGCTCGCGGACATCGACGC
>JAEEGL010056160.1_pt1 | contig 11262 bp, 9 predicted proteins | sample 9134231 | NCBI WGS metagenome assembly JAEEGL01 (sample SAMN16246548, study PRJNA631951) | gut metagenome | biome: gut microbiome; feature: rumen; material: fiber-attached | host: Bos | place: Iran: Karaj | collected 2018-10
CACCGCGCCGGTTTCCGCCGCGTCCGCCCGGGCGTTTTTGAGGACTTCCGCGTTGGGCTCATATCCCCTGGGGCAGGCGACCGTTACGTGCATGCCGGACTTGGCGCCGCCAAAAAGCAGTGAATGCGCCATGTTGTTGCCATCGCCGATAAAGGCCAGCTTTAAGCCCTGCGTCCGGCCCTTATGTTCGATAATGGTCATGAGGTCCGCTACCACCTGGGTGGGGTGCAGCAGATCCGTCAGGGCGTTGATGACGGGCACGTCCGCCCAGCGGGCCATTTCCGTTACGATTTCATGGCCGAAGGTACGAATCATGATGCCGTCCAGCATGCGGGACATAACGCGGGCGGTATCGGCCACGGTTTCCCCGCGGCCCAGCTGGATATCCCGGGGACTTAAAAACAGCGCGTGGCCGCCCAGCTGATACATACCGGTCTCAAAAGCCAGACGCGTGCGGGTGGAGCTTTTTTCAAAAATCATGCCCAGTGTTTTACCTTGCAGGTACGGATGGGGAATGCCGGCTTTCTGTTTGGCTTTCAGTTCCAGACCGAACTGTACCAGCCCCATGACTTCCGCCGGGGTGAAGTCATGCAGGGAAATAAAATCTCTTCCTTTTACAGCGGTGGAGATGTCCATTGCTTTTCCTCTCCTATCATACACAGCTTTTTCTGCCGTGCGGTTTATTTCCAGGCTGCCAGAGCCGTTTTAATAATGTCCAGCGCGGCATCGGCTTCTTCCGCGGTGATGTTCAGCGGCGGAACCAGACGCAGCACATTGCCGCCGGCGCTGCCCACCAGCAGGCCGTTTTCCATGCACAGCTGTACCAGCGGCCGGACTTCCTCCGTAAAGGCCGCGCCAATCATAAGGCCCATGCCGCGGACTTCTGTCAGCCGCGGATCGTTCAGAGCCCGCAACCCTGCCATCAGCTGAGCGGAACGGTCGTTAACCTGGGCTAAGAAAGTCTCGTCGGAAATAATTTCCACGTTTTTGCAGGCTACCGCAGTTACCAGCGGATTGCCGCCGAAGGTGGAAGCGTGGTCGCCCGGCTGGAAGCCTGCGGCGGCCCGTTCGGAAACCACCATGGCGCCGATGGGCATTCCTCCGGCCAGAGCTTTGGCCATGGTCACGATATCCGGCTTGAGGTCGTAATTTTTAAAGGCAAAGAATTTGCCGCTGCGGCCCATACCGCACTGTACCTCGTCCAAGATCAAGAGCAGGCCGTTGTCGTCGCAAAGCTTCTGAATACCGGCCATGAATTCCGGCGTGCCCGGATAGATGCCTCCCTCGCCCTGAATCGGTTCCAGCATAATGGCGGCCGTGTGAGAACTGATGAGCCGCCGGACGGAATCCAGGTCGTTATAATCGGCTGCCAGCCAGCCTTCCGGCAGCGGACCGTAGCCGGTCTGGTACTTTGGCTGCATGGTAGCGGCCAGAGCCCCCAGCGTGCGGCCATGGAAGGAGTGATTGAAAACGATGATCTCGTAGCGCTCCGGCTCACCCTTACGGTAGAAATATTTCCGGGCCAGCTTCATGGCGCCTTCATTGGCCTCCGCGCCGCTGTTGCAGAAGAACGCTTTGGAGAGCCCCGAAAGCCGGACCAGTTTTTCCGCCAGTTCAACCTGCTTGGGCAGCCAGTACAGATTGGAAGCATGCCACAGTGTTTCCGCCTGTTCTTTTAAAACCGGAATCAGCGCGTCCGGCGCGTGCCCCAGCGAACAGACGGCGATACCGGATAAAAAGTCCAGATACTCTTTGCCGTCGGCGTCCCACAGATGCGTACCCTTGCCTTTCACCGGGGCAATGGGAAAGCGGGCGTAGGTATTTAAAATAACTTCCTGTCCTTTTTGAATATAATCCTGATTGTTCATATTTTTCTCCTGTTATTGCAGGGCTTCAGTCCGGAATCACCATGGTTCCGACACCGGCCCGGGTAAAGATTTCAAGCAGAATGGAGTGCGGCACCCGCCCGTCTACGATATGGGTACGGCCTACGCCGCCGCGGACGGCCTGTTCGCAGCAACTGAGCTTGGGAATCATGCCGCCGGCGATGACGCCTTCTTCAATGTATCGGGGGATTTCTTTAAGGCGCACCTGGGAAATGCGGGAGGTTTCATCTTTTACGTCCCGTAAAAGACCGGGCACATCCGTTAACAGTACCAGTTTATCGGCCTTTACGGCCACGGCCACCGCCGCTGCTACGAGATCCGCGTTGATGTTGTAGGCCTGGCCTTTTTCATCCATGCCCAACGGGGCGATAACCGGGATATATTCCTGCTCAATCAGCGTTTCGATGACACCCGGATTAACCCCGGCCACTTCACCCACAAAACCCAGACTGCCGTCTGCCGCCATGGGGCGGGCGGTGATGAGCCCCGCGTCCTTGCCGCTTAAGCCCACCGCATGACCGCCGCTGGCGTTTAAACCGGCTACGATTTGCTGGTTGACTTTCCCTCCCAAAATCATTTCCACCACTTCCATGGTGGCCTGATCGGTGTAGCGCATGCCGCCCACAAAATGCGTCTCAATATCCAGCCGCTTTAACAGCTGGTTGATTTCCGGGCCTCCGCCGTGCACCACGATGGGGTTCATGCCGACGTAGCGCATCAGTACGATATCCTGCATAACGCGGGCCTTGAGGTCTTCGTCAATCATAGCGGCGCCGCCGTATTTTATGACGACCTTTTTGCCATAGAATTCTTTTATATAAGGCAGGGCTTCAATCAGAATTTCTGCCTTTTCCAAAGCGGATAAAACCATGGTAAAGCGTCTCCTCTCTTTTGTCTGCCCCTGTATCAGGTCCGGTAATCGCCGTTAATCTTCACATAATCATAGGTCAGGTCACAGCCCCAGGCCACAGCGGAAACATCCCCGGCCTTCAGGTCCACGCGAATATCCACAGTATCCTCAGCCAGCACCCTGGCGGCGGCTTCTTCGTCAAATGCCAGCCCCATGCCGTTTTTGGCTGTCATCACATCTCCAATGTAAACATCTGCCAGAGACGGGTCAAAGGGCACTCCGGCATATCCGGCGGCGCATAAGATCCGGCCCCAGTTGGCGTCCCGGCCGAAAACGGCGGCTTTTACCAAATTGGAGGCGGAGATGGAGCGGGCGATTGTTCTGGCGTCCGTGAGGCTCGCGGCGTGGTCTACCGTTACCTGAATCAGATGGGTGGCGCCTTCGCCGTCCCGGGCGATTTTTTTCGCCAGAATCACGCAGAGGGCATCCAGCGCTTCTGCGAAAACGGCGTAATCGGCACTGGCGGTATCGGTGATTTCCGGGTTTCCGGCTGCACCGTTGGCCAGTACCAGCACCGAATCATTGGTGGAGGTGTCCCGGTCCACGCTGACCATATTAAAGGAGCCCTTTACCGCAGCACTTAACGTGGCCTGCAGGCAGGCGGGAGAAATAGCGGCATCGGTCGTGATAAAGCCCAGCATGGTAGCCATGTTGGGGTGAATCATACCGGAACCTTTGGCGACGGCGCCCAGCGTAGCCTTTTTGCCGCTCAGTTCGATTTCGATGGCGGCTTCTTTATGCACGGTATCGGTCGTCAGAATGGCCAGGGAAACGTCGTGACCGCCCTCCGGGCTGAGAGCTTTTACAGCTTCGTCAATACCTGCGGCCATTTTATCCGGCGGCAGCGGTACGCCGATTACGCCGGTAGAGGCTACCAGCACGTTCTCCGGTGCGATGCCCAGCGCTGCCGCAACCTTTTCACTGCTGGCGCGGTTGGATTTGGGCCCCGCTTCCCCGTTGCAGGCATTGGCAATACCACTGTTTACGATAATGGCCTGGGCATGGCCGTCTGCCAGATGGCGGCGGTCCGTATCTACGCTGTCCGCATGGACGACATTGACGGTAAAGACCCCGGCGGCGGAACAAAGCTGCGGGGAATAAATGAGGCCGACGTCTTTCCGGCCCTGTTTCCGGATATTGGCAACTACGCCGGAAGCCAGAAAGCCGGCCGGTGTGGTTACGTTTCCTTCAATGATTTTCATGTTGATGCTCCTTTATTTCAAACGTTTAAGCAGTTATTGCCGTATGGGTTACGGCATCAGGCCGACGGCCTTCAGCGCGGTGTTTTCTTCAAAACCAAACATCAGGTTAAAATTCTGCAATGCCTGCCCGGACGCGCCCTTGGTCAGATTGTCGATGGCGGAAAGCAGAATCACGCGGGGGCTTTCCGGGTCTGCCCAGAGGCCGATGTGTACGCGGTTGGTGCCGCTGACCCATTTGGTCTGGGGAAAAACCCCTTCCGGCAGGACTTCCACAAACTGTTCACCGGCGTAGGCCTCTTCCAGTGCGGCGCGCAGTGCTTCCGGCGCGGTACCGGACGTGCGCATGGCGTAGATCGTGGATAAAATGCCGCGGCTCATGGGGACCAGATGCGGGGTAAAAATCAATTCGGCTTTTTCCCCGGCGGCAAAGGAAAGCTCCTGCGCAATTTCTGGCATGTGCCGGTGATTCCCAACGCCGTAGGCCTTGAAGCTATCGTTGACTTCGCAGAAGATGTTGGCTTCCTTCGCGCTGCGGCCGGCGCCGGTTACACCGCTTTTGGCGTCAATTACGATACCGGCGGGTTCGACCAGGTGTTTTTTTAAAAGCGGCGCCAGCGGCAGAATGGAGGCCGTGGGATAGCAGCCGGGATTTGCCACATAAGGCGCGGTTTTGATTTTTTCCCGGTAAAGCTCCGGCAGGCCGTAAACTGCGTCCGCTAACATTTCCGGGGCTCCGTGGGGGAGCCCGTAGTATTTTTCATAAACGGCGGCATCCTTCAGGCGGAAATCCGCACCCAGATCAATGCACTTCACACCGGCAGCGTTAAGCTCCTGCACCAGCGGCACGGAAGCCCCGTGGGGCAGCGCCAGAAAGGCAGCTTCGCAGGTCTCGATGATGCGTCCGGCGTCCGTGGGTTCAAAGGTCAGGTCATAAATGCCGGTGAACTGAGGAAACACGGCGTCCAACCGTCGGCCAATGTTGTGATGAGCGCTGATATAGCAGACCTCAATTCCCGGATGATTCGCCATCAGGCGCAGAAGCTCGGCGGCGGTGTAGCCGTCTCCAACAATGCCAACATGTACCATGATAATGCCTCCTTTAAGGTGTTGAGCATCATTATACAACAGGAAGAATAATGTTTCAAGCCCTGATTGAAGAAATTCGCATATTTTTTTCGCAGCGGTGCAAAATAGTGTAAGAAGCGCCCGGAAAGAGAACAGTTTTCGGATGGAAACGGGGCGCTTTTCCGCCAGCCGGGATGTTTCCGGCTGTGATATAAAGGAAACGCTGATTGCATTCTGGCTGCGGCGGGAATCGGCTGTTTTTTAGCGGGAGGTTGGTGTGAAAACCGGAAATACCATCAGCATTCCGGTGATTCCACTCCTGCCCGGAGGAAAAACATCTTGATTATTGCTCCCGCCAGAATCAATCAGTGCTTCCGAAGGTCAGCCGGGAATGAAAAAAGCCGTTCCCGGCTTTCCTGTTTTCCGGATGGAAACGTGGCTGATCAGGGAATAGTTTTTGATTGTATTGCAATAAAACTAGGTTTTATTGCAAAAAATTCTGATTATGCGCGCATACACCAAAGCCGCTTCCGGCCTGTTTTTTTTGCGCCAGACGGGCCAGCACACCCTCCCGCAGATCCGCATCGCTGACGGTCAGGACGGATTGACCCAAAAATGCCATGATCTGCAATACCCAGAAACAGCCGCTGACGATAATCGGAGCGCGCTTGGGCTGGAGGCCGGGCAGGTGACGGCGTTCTTCCGGTGATAGGGAAGAGAGCTGTTGATAAATTGCTTCAATCTGATCCTTCGTCAGCACGGTGCCCTGCACCTGATGGCGGTCATACACGGTCATGGCGTAGAAAACCGCAGCCAGTGTGGTAATGGTACCGCCGCAGCCCATCAGTGTACAGTCTGCCAACGCGTTGCGGAATGGCTTCAGCGGTTCCAGCGCGAGAAGGGCGCCGGCTTCATCCAGGCGGGTTTCGGTGGCGCGGGTGGCCCCCATTTTCAGGGAAAGCTGTACGATGTCCGGGCAGAAAAATTCGCTGCTGCCGCCGCCAACATCCAGCAGCAGCGGTTTTTTTACTTCCGGCAGGGCTTCCCGCATGCCGGCATAGCTTAAAGCAGCTTCCTCTTCGCCGGAAATGATGTCTACCTTAAGACCGGTTGCGGCTTCAATCTGCCGGGCAAATTCCGCGCCGTTTGCCGCTTCCCGCATAGCGCTGGTGGCGATGACCCGATATGCCTCGGTCCGGCATTCATCCAGCGCCTGCCGGAAAGCGGTCAGCGCTGCCAATGTTTCCCGCATGGCGATTGCAGAAAGACGGCCGGTTTCCGACAGCCCCCGCATCAGGCCGGTAGTTGTGAGCGCATCCTGCAAAACCGTGATTTTGCCCGGTTCGCGCTGTTCGATTTTCAAACGGCAGGAATGGCTGCCAATATCAATTACGCCAAGAATCATCGGGGGTTGCTCCTTTAAAGAAAATTAAAGAAAGGACCGGACGGAAGTGCCGATCCTTTCATCAGGGATAAGATACCGTTAATTCACGCGGCTACGTTTTTTGTGTTCAAATTTTGCCTTTAAAGGCTGCTGGCGGTCGTCGCTTTCCTTCAGGAAGCGGGCGATTTTATCGTCCAGCGTAACCGGAGTCGGTTCTGCAGGCGTGTGAAAAGCCGCAACCCGCAGCGCGTCGCCTGTGCGGGGTTCGCGGCGGCGTTCGCGATCGAACCCGCCGTCACGGGAACGGTCGGATTTATTGTCGTGAAAACTGCGGTCGCGTCCAAAGGGACGTCCACCGGCGTGAGGTGCATCCGGCTTTCGGGCTGCGCCTTCCGGTTTCGGCTGCGCCTGCTTGATGGATAAACCAAGCTTTCTGGCATCGACGTTTAAAACCTTAACCTTTACCGCATCGCCCTCCTTGAGAAAATCCTTTACGTCCTTCACATAGGTATCGGCAATTTCGGAAATATGAACCAATCCTACCGTGCCCGGCGCCAGTTCAATAAACGCGCCGAAGTTCGTAATCCCCTGAACTTTCCCATCGACGATCTGGCCAGGTGCAAACCTCAACTCATCTGTCGGCATAAAAGAAAAAATCCCCCTCATAATTGATGATATATATTTTATTTTAGGGACTTCAATTCCGCACGTCAAGCATTTATTTGTCAATAAGTTTTTTATTTTAAGGAAACACTGATTGAATCCCAGTTGCGTAACCTTTCGGTTATTTTTCACCGGCACTTCGTCGCGGCTTCCTGAATTACCAACAGGTATTCCGGCGATTCCTTAAAAAGAAATGAAAGATTTGCATGGGAAAGATTTACCGGTCATATCCTGAGTAAAAATCTTTTCCGTGAAAGCAACGAAGAGGTTTGCCAGCTTCCTTATAATATGGTAGGATAAAACCATGCAGGAAATGTGCATGGCAGACCGAATAACGCTAAGCTGTGTACCGGCGGAGGGTCAACTGCTGGTCGCGATAGGGAGGAGGAGCGCATGAAACATCGATATGGCAGGAGTTTGTTCGTGTTGTTCCTGATCCTGTCATTGTTAGGGGGTAATCTGACTTCGGCGGCCAAAGCGTCGGAATTGGGAAAGCCTTTCCCCACCACCTGGAATCTCTCGGAGCTTTATCCCGATGTAGAAGCCTGGCAGGCTGACTATGGGAAAGCGACTGCCCTGCTGGAGCAGTATGAAAGCTACCGGGGCCGGTTGAATAACGCGCAGACAATCTATGAGATGATCCAGTTTACCTCCATGGGAGAATTATCCCGGATACAGGCCCGGTTGCTGCTGTATGCGGATTTGGGACATAACCTGAATCCGGCAGATCCGGTTTTTAACAATCTCCTGCGGCAAATGGATGAGCTGCGGATGCGGGATAAACAGGCGCGGGCGTTTATCGATCCGGAAATCTACGGACTGCCGCTGGAACAACGGCGGGCAATTTTTTCCGATCCGCTGTTTGCCGGCCTGCAATACGTCCTGGGCCCCTATATGGAACTGGAGGACGCCGGCTTTACAGAAAATGAGAACCGGATTATTTCCACCCTCTCCGGTGATGATGGCTATGCCCGCCAGATTTATGATATTATCAATAATGTGGAACTGCCTAACCCCGTAATCGTCATGCCGGATGGCTCCCGGCTGTTGCTGGACGGCTCGATTTATATCGATATTGTACGCAGCGATTTGTTTGATACAGATTTTAAAATCAGGGCCAATGAGCTTATGCTGACGCGGCCTATGCCGCTGATTCATACCTTTGCCAAGCTGATAGAGGAAAACGCTGCCCAACTCTGGACCAAGGCGCGACTTTATGATTATGATACCACCCGGGCCTATAAAATGGATGCCTGCCATGTGGATGAAGCTGTGTACGACCGGCTGATTCAGGCGGGGCACGCGGGTGCGGTGGATTATCAGCGCTATCTGAAGGCGAGAGCCCGGGCGATGGGACTGGAAGAACAGCATTCCTTTGATTTGCTGCGGCCTGTGTCTGCCTTTGATCCCGGCCGCACGCCCTATTTACAGGCTGTGGCAGAGGTTATGGAGGCTCTGCGGGTATTCGGGCAGTCCTATCTGGATACATTCTGGCAGATTATCTCCAGCGGGCATGTAGACGTATTCCCGACGGAAACCAAGGTCAGCGGATCTTTTGAAACGCAGGCCGGGGATGAACTGCTGCCCTGGGTTTTGCTCAATTATGGCGGCTTTTCATCGGACATCAGCACAATTGCCCATGAAATGGGGCATGCGGTGTACAGCGAATATGCTATTGAAAACCAGAATGCGCTGAATAATACCCCGCCGGTGTTTACGCAGGAAATTGCTTCTACCGTCAATCAACTAATCTATTACACCTATAAAGTCAATCGTGCGCAATCCGATGATGAAAAGCTGTACTATCTGGATAACTTGTTGAGCATGTTCGGCGGAACGTTCTTTATGCAAATGATGTACGCCGAGTTTGAGGACGACTTTTATAAGCAGGTGGAATCCGGCGCTTCTCTAAGCGCGGAAGGATTGGGGGATAAGTGGATGGAACTGAATGCGGTCTACCGGGGCGACACAATTACGACCTTCCCCAATGCGCGGTACCAGTGGGCAGCCATTCCCCATTTCTTTGATGGCTACTACGTCTATCAGTATGCCAGCTCCATAGCCTACGCCGCGTCCATTGCGCCGCGCATCCTGAACGGAGAAGACGGCGCGGTGGAAAACTATATCGCTTTCCTGAAACGCGGCAATTCTGCTTCTCCGATGGAACTGCTGAAAACGGCGGGGATTGACCCGCTCTCGGACGAACCCTACCAGCAGGCCATGCAGTATTTCTCCGGGTTGGTGGATGAATTTGAAAAGCTGGTAGAACAGAAGACGGCACAATAGTAAAGGGAAAAAAAGAAATAAAAAAGGGGAACGGATGGCTGTCCGTTCCCTTTTTGTAAGCCGAAAAGTTTCTGAACGATGATTCTGGAAAATGCTGGTTTTTATTCCTGCGGTTTGAGGCGGGAAATACGATCCGGATAGGTTTTGTGCAGGGTGATATCCCGGTTAGGCTGATAGCCGGCCTCTTTCAGGATGGAACCGACGGAGTCCCGCGCCAGTTCAATCCGGTTGTTTTCCTGGCTGAGGTGGGCAAGAAAAACTTCACGGGGCTTACCCATACAGTTTTCCGCCAAAAGTTTTCCGGCTGCCAGATTGGAAAGATGGCCTTTCACCCCCAGAATACGTTTTTTAAGGAATGCCGGGTAGGGGCCGGTACGCAGCAGCTCCAGGTCATGATTGCTTTCCAGAATCAGGCAGTCGGCTTCCCGCACGGCATTTTCAATGCCGCTGGTAACAATGCCGAAATCTGTGGCCAAAACAACGGTTTTCCCTTCCCCGTGGAAAGAAAAACCGACCGGATCGGCGGCGTCGTGGGAGAGGGAAAAGGTGTCTACCGTAATGCCCTCCAATACCAGCGAATTGCCAATCTCCCGCACGCAGCCCGGCGGCAACTGTTCCCGGCAAGTCAGTTTTTCCCACGTAGCAGGCCGCGTAAAAACCGGCAGACGGTTGCGCCGGATAAAAAGGTCCAGGCCCTTGATGTGGTCCTGATGCTCATGGGTGATGAATACAGCGGAAAGATCCGCCGGTTTCAGACCGCAGCAATACAGGGTGTGTTCCAGTGCGGCACAGGATATGCCGGCATCAATCAGAAAACGATGTCCGGCCAGCTCGACTACCGTGGCATTGCCGCTGCTGGAACTGGCTAAAACGTGAATCTGCATAGCTTATTTCTCCCCTTCTTCCGGCGTTTCCGGATAGAAGGCATTGACGAGCTGAACGTATTGCTCCAGTGAAAGGTTTTCCGGGCGAGCCTGCGGAGATAGGGACAGCCGCGCGAGAGTGGTTTCCATTTCCTCCCGGCTGCAGCCGAAAAAGCCGGTCAGCGTTTTTAAAATGGTTTTGCGCCGTTGCTGGAAGGCGAGAGAGAAAAGGCTCTGCAAGGCACGTTCGTTATGCGCTGACAGAGGCTTTTCAGTGTAGGGCGTCATCCGCACGACGACCGAATCCACCTGGGGCGCAGGATGGAAACAGTTGCGGGAAACCGAAAGCACCCGGTCCGTATGGGCGAAATAACCGGCCGTCAGCGTAAGGCGCCCATAGGATTTGCTGTCTTTTTTCGCGACCAGCCGCTCGGCTACTTCTTTTTGCATCATCAACGTAGCGCTGGTGAGGTGGGGGCAGCGTTCCAACAGTTGGAAAATGATGGGCGTCGTAATATTGTAGGGAATATTGGCGCAGACAAGAAAAGGCGGCGTTTCCGGCAGATCAAAGGCATCTTTCAGCGTGGCTTCAATATCCGTTTTCAGCACGTCCGCAAAATGAAGCCGCAGATTGGTTCGGTCCCCGCAGGTTTCCGCCAATACCGGCTTTAATCGCGTATCCATATCGATCGCCAGCACGCCCCGGGCCTGTTGCGTCAGCGCCTGGGTCAAAACCCCCAGTCCGGGACCGATTTCCACCACGTATTCTTTGCCGGTTAGTCCCAGCGAGCCGACAATTTTCTGTAGAATATTGCGATCCATCAGGAAATTCTGCCCCAGACCTTTTTTGGGCAGCAGATCATACTTCGTCAGAATTGCCCGCACGCCTGTCCAGTTGGTTAAATCTGCCATCGTTTTATCCTTCCCCACCTTTGCAGTGTACAACAATATATTGTACAACAAATCCAAGCGTTTCCCAAGAGGCAAGATGATATTTTATTGG
>JAEEGL010719059.1_pt1 | contig 11262 bp, 10 predicted proteins | sample 9134231 | NCBI WGS metagenome assembly JAEEGL01 (sample SAMN16246548, study PRJNA631951) | gut metagenome | biome: gut microbiome; feature: rumen; material: fiber-attached | host: Bos | place: Iran: Karaj | collected 2018-10
CTGCTGCGGTAGCAAATTTTTCACTTTTCACTTATCACTTTTCATTTTTCGCCCTTCACTATTTCTTCCGTCCGAAATCCGCTGGAATCTCTCCCCATTCATCAGTGGGCCATTTGATGATGGGGTTGGCGTAGGTGTTGTTTCGGAGCCACGTCTCAGCGCGTTCAATGAGTTGATACAGCCCTTCCGTTTTCTCGTTCCGCTCCAATGTGGTCTTGCACTTCTTCTTTCTCACCCACAGTTGGGCATTCACGCTATCGCTGTAGATAGGCATGGATGTCAGCCCTTTCTGTTTCAGTAGCGCCAATCCGTGTACGATGGCCAGGAACTCGCCAATGTTGTTGGTGCCCCACACTGGACCATAGTGAAAAATCTCCTTGCCTGTGCGCAGATAGACACCACGATATTCCATCTTGCCAGGATTGCCGCTACAGGCAGCATCCACCGCGATGGATTCGTTGATGGCGGCTGGGGGTAAAGGCTTGGGGGGAGGAAGGACAGAAGGAGAGAGGGACGATGTGGCATTGTTTTCCATACTTTCTTCTTTCGCCTTTTGAGCCTCTGCCTCTTTCTTCTTGTAGGCTTCATATCCTATCTCGAACGCTTCTTCTGCCTCTGCTTCTGTCTTGAATGCTTGATATTTCGCCCCAGAGAAGCCCGTCACACTTTGTTGACAAGCTTCCCAAGAGGTATATACACCATCTTCCGCACCATTCCAGACGACATAGAATTTTTGTTTCTGCTTAGACATGTTTGTGGTTGTTTTTGCAAAACTACATAAAAATAATGGTTTATGAGCCTTTTATGATAAAAAATTGATATGATTGGGGCAAATTATCGGTCAATATTGGTCATTTTGCCAACACTTTCCCTAAAGGCTTCGTCGTTGCCCTTGATGACTCTTCGTCGTTGAGTCTCGTGACTCTACGTCGTTGCCCCTCGAGACTCAACGACGAAGACTCATCGGAAGTTTTTGCAAAAATGGCTTTTCTCTTTTGGAGTTAAGGGTGTGCGTCTGGACGAATGGCGTGCTTATGTGATGACTGCTATGCGGCGTACCATACATTTCTTATGCTGTATAACATAAATAGCGTGTGCGGCGCAAGCCAAGTTGGGAGGTGAGTGCGGTTGCTTTTTAAGCATGGAATTGGAGGAATTTGGGACACAGGATAGAGGTTGAAATTTAATTTTTTTTAATCATTTTTTGTTACGGATAAATAAATTATTCGTAACTTTGCACCGTCAAAAACTACATAATGGTTCATTTTAATCTTGAGATGTCGTGTAACCTTTTGAATACCAGTCATATTCACGGATTGGTATGTGGAGTAGGTATGTTCTGTTAGTTGGTTACTATACGTTCCGAATTGTACTTTACAGGGCTAAAAACGAGAAAACCAGACAAAACAGGGCATGGAGGTTATCAACACTCAATCGGCAGACAAGATTCAATGGTATGTAATGCGTGTCTATAAACGGGAGCGAGAAGTAGAAGAAATACTCACAGGTCCTCATGGAATAGAACATTTTATTGCAAAAAAGAATGAAATAAGAACCTATCAGGGTGTCAAACACTCGAAAGTGGTGCCCGCTATACCAAGTATCGTTTTTATACACGCCAATAGACGACAAATTCGCGAATTTAAGAATTACTGTCCTTATCTCTCCTATTGCTTTTGGTCGAAATCAGGGAAAATAGAACGTCCTTTGGTCATCCCCAACCGAGAAATGGAGAACTTCATGATTATCGCGAAGCATTACGAAGAGGATATTATCTATTTTAAGCCAGAGGAATTACAACTTGAAAAAGGAACAAAAGTCCGTGTGCATGGAGGTGCGTTTGATGGGTTGGAAGGGACTTTGTTAAAAATTAAGAAAAGAGAAAACAAACGAATTGTAGTACGATTGGAAGGTTTGGCTATAGTGGCATCATCGCAGATTGAGCCAGATCTCGTCGAAATCGTTGAATGAAACCGAAGTCCCCCTTCCTGATGACAAAAACAGAGGTGGAGAAGAAGGAAGAAAATCGTATGAAGATATCGATTATTACAGTGGTATATAACCAACGGGTTTATATCGCTGATGCTATAGAGAGCGTTCTCGCCCAAGACTACCCAGACATAGAATACATCATCGTAGAAGGCAAATCCACCGATGGCACCATGGATGTCATCGAGCCTTATCGTGCCCGTATCGAAAAACGAAATGGCAAGATTGTGTCCGAAGCAGATAAAGGCCTCTATGATGCCCTCAACAAAGGAATCCTTCTTGCGACGGGTGACTATGTAGGGTTTGTGCATGCAGATGATGTCTTGTATGACAAAAATGTCATCAGCCGAGTGGTTGAACACATTAAGAAGACAAGTTGTGATGTCTTCTATGGTGATGGAATCTTTACACCAGCAGAAAATATTTATGTTGTCATTCGCGACTGGATTAGTGGAAGCTATTCCAAGACGAAAGTAAAGTGGGGGTGGCTTCCTTTGCATCCCACGATGTATATACGTCGGCAAACCTATTTGGAGAATGGTTTGTACGATGCTTCGTACGATACAGCAGGGGATACGGAGCTGTTGATACGATATTTATACAACAAAAGTTTGAAGGTCGCATACCTTCATTCTTATATCATTCGTATGCGTTTGGGAGGGAAAAGCACCAGCATTTGGAACTCTCAGAAAATATGGCGCGAAGATGTGCGTGCCTATCATACAAATGGATTGTCAAGTCTTGCTATTATAGGAAAACGTCTCTCCAAAATCCAGCAATTTGTGTGCCATCGTTCATTCTATGGCTATTATTGGCGGAAAGTGAAGAGACATTTTTTCAAATGGTTTACAAAGAAATAAAAATAAAATACAGAAAATGAAAAGAAGAAAATTCCTGAATGTACAGACGGCATCGTTGTTGCTGCTTACAGTGTTTACACTCCTTCTCACAGGATGTGTGTCAAAGAAAAAGGTGACATACCTGCAAGGTGTGGACGAGCTTGCCATGAATGGCCATCGTCTCCCGACTACTTATGAAATAAAAATCCAGCCAGATGACCAGTTGGCCATCTCTATTTCGGCCAGCGAGAGAGAGTTGTTGGAACCCTTTACGAATAAAGTGACCATCGGTGGAGGTGGCATAGGAGGTGGAGCCAATGGCATAGGTGGCGCTCGAGGTGGTCAGTTGTTTACGGTAGATAAGACTGGTTGTATTGAATTTCCAGTTTTTGGTCTCGTCAAAGTGGCTGGCTATACCCGAACAGAACTGGCAAGAATGCTTGAACAGCGGCTTAAAACTGGAGGATATACACAAGATCCTGTTTGTACGGTGGAAATTATGAGTTTTAAAGTGGTTGTCATTGGAGAGGCTGGAAATCAAGTAATAACATGTTCTTCTGAGCGTCTCACCATTCTCGAGGCAATTGCAAAATCTGGCGGTATAAGATATACAGGTAAACGTCAAGATGCTTTGGTTTTACGTGAAGAGCAAGGTGTTGTGAAGAGTTATCGCGTCGATTTGTCCAATGCAGAAGCTACTTTAAACTCCCCGGTCTATTTCCTGCAACAGAATGACCTTATTTATATAGAACCGAATGGGGCTGCCCGTGTGGATGGAAGTCCGTTCTATCGTTATATGTCTGCCATTAGTTCTGTGATAGGATTTGCATCAACAATTCTTACAGTCATTTTAATTGCTAAATAAAGTTATATATGGCCACTAAGAGTAAAAAATCTTCTAAACGAAACGGGCAACAACAAGAGCAAGGGTTTGACATATCTCTTCTCCTTGGGTTGGTTGTTCGTAATTGGTATTGGTTCATCATATCGGTAGCGTTATCCTGTGTGATTGGGTACTATTATATGGAGCAGCAAGTGCCGATTTTTCAACGTCAATCTGTGCTCCTTATTAAGAATGCAAGTGATATTTCTGGTGTGAGCCAATTTCTTAATCTTCAGGATGTGAGTGGGGGTAAATCCATGAGCAGCGGAACGCTGGAAAATGAATTATACATCCTCCGTTCACTCCAGATTCAGCAGGAAGTGGTTAAACGATTGGATTTGGATGTAAGTTATAGCCAAGAAGGTCGTTTCAGGAATTTCCCGATGTTTAAAGAGACTCCAATTAAGGTTAAATTTCTTGATAATTACTGTGGTAATACATCCATGCGTATCACCACCATCGATTCAAAACACTTCAAGTTGGAGGATTTGACGGTGAATGGTAATCCTATGCCAGAATCTTTCGAATCGGCAAACTTTGGAGATACTTTACGGACAACAGCTGGTAGGATTCTTGTCAACTCCGTCAAGGAGAATTTGGAATATAACTTGGGAAACACGATTGTTGTGGATAGGATTAGTGTTGGGGCTGCGGCATACAACCTACAGGCAAGTCTTTACACAAAGCCGGTGCTCACTCGTGGTTCTTTGGTGGAGATAACCTGTACATCCAATAATATTTCAAAGATTGATGCGATTCTGGTTACACTTGCCGACGAATACGCGAAGGCCATGATTGAGGACAAGAAGCGTGTGATTATTAGTACAGCAGAGTTTATTGATGAACGCATCAAGGAGATAGGTGAGGAGCTTGGTAATGTGGAAAGTAAATTGACGGCGTTTAAGCAAGAGCATCAGATTTTGGATGTGAGACAGGCGGCAGGAGAATATCTGAGTCAAAGTACCACAGCGCGTGCCCAAGTGGATAGGATTAATGACCAAATCAGCATTGCTCGTTTTATCCGTAATTATGTTCAAGATAAAACAAAAACGAACGAACTGATTCCAAACGTGATTGGTGTAGGTGATGCGGGAATCCAGGGACAGATAACCACCTATAATGACTTGTTGCTGAAAAAGAATCGGCTTGCTATGGCTGGTAGTGAGTCAAGCCCAGTGGTGATGAAGATGAACGACCAGTTGGATGCCATGCGTACGACGATTACAGGTTCTTTGGACAACTATCTTACCACATTGGGTTTGCAACTCAATAACTCTCGCGCGATGGAAGGACGTGCTAATAGCAGAATTGCTTCCATCCCTGCTCAGCAGAGCTATACTGTGAATATAGAACGTCAGCAAGATATTAAATCAAGCTTATATACTTACCTGTTGAACAAACGTGAGGAAACAGCCATGCAGTTGGCTGCCACCTCAACGGATGTCCGAGTCATTGAGCAACCTTTCGGAAGTGTAGCACCTATTAGTCCTAATAAGAATAAAATATGGATGACCGTGATAGCCATCGGTCTTATCATTCCATTTGTTATCGTATTTATTCTTAAATACCTGGATCCAAGCATACATAACAAGAAAGAGCTTCGTTCTGTCACATCGATTCCTACGGTGGGTACGATTCCGAGACAAAAAGGAAAGAAGACTTTGTCTGAAGTTATATCTATCGGAGACGAAGAAAACAGGAATGTTACAGAAGCCCTGCATATCCTTCATTCAAACTTGAATTATATGGGTGTATCGGAGGATGGAACAGAACAAAAGAAGCAAGTATTGTTGTTTACTTCTGGTCATCCAGGGGCAGGAAAGTCATACGTAAGTACAAACTATGCGGCATCGTTGGCATCCAATAATGAGAAAGTGATTTGGATAGACATGGATATCCGCAAACAGCACTCCATTTACTTTATCGCAGATTCCGAAATCAAACATGCCAAGAAGATAGGACTCACGACCTACCTCTCTGGTGCCTATAGCATGGAGGAAGTGATTTTCAAGAGTAATTATAATGATAATCTGGATGTGATTCCCGCAGGTCCAATACCTCCTAACCCAGTACAATTGTTGATGAGCAAGAAATTGGATGAGCTGATCGAGCATCTTCGTTCCCAATACCAATATATTATTATCGACAATGTGCCGATGGATTTGGTGGCGGATGCCAGCATCACCAACCGTCTTGCGGATGTTACAGTATATATCGTTCGCGCAGGTATTACACACCGTCGCTTTGTACAAGAGTTGAATGAACAATATGAGGAGAATAAATTTAAGAACCTCTGCCTTGTTCTTAACGGTGTGGATTACAAGAAGTCTGGTTATGGCTATGGTTATGGCTATGGTTATGGCTATGGCTATGGTTACGGTTATGGCTACGGCTACGGTGGGAAAGGTAAAAGAAAATCGAAGAAGAGCGTTAAACGTAGTGCATTGTCCTTTTTCTCTAAATTGAAGGGATAACGACTCTTGGGAACCCCATTGCCTACAATCACGGTCATCACAGTATGTCGTAACGCGATTGATTTGATAGAGAAGACCATACAATCTGTACTGGCACAGACCTATCCGAATGTTGAATACATTCTGGTAGATGGTGCCAGTACAGATGGTACATTGTCTATCATCGAAAAATATGCAGGTCAAATAGCCCGATATGTGAGTGAACCCGATCACGGCATTTACGATGCCATGAATAAAGGGCTGTCCTACGCGACAGGTGAGTGGGTGAATTTCATGAATGCGGGTGACACTTTTGCGGGAACGGAGGTACTAAGTTCTGTGTTTTGCAAAAGTGAAGGAGAGGAAATACCCTCCCGCATCAAGGTGATTGGTGGGCACACCTATCTTTTGTATCCCGAGAAAATAGAAGTTCTTCAAGCACAGGGAGGAAGTGCCGTGCCATACGCACTTCCTTTTTGCCATCAGTCGTCCTTTGTTCGGCGTACTTTGGATGGGGCGAGTGCTTTCCAGTTCAATTTGAAGTATAGGATAGCTGCCGACTATCATTTGTTTTATCGAATCTACCAGCAGTATGGAGAAGAAGCCTTCAGTACGGTAGATTCGGTCATTGCGAACTATAGGATGGATGGAAGTACTACCTTTGAAAATTTGCGCAAAGCGAAGAAGGAGTACTTGCAAATCACTTCATCCTATACAAGCCCGTTTTGGTGGAAACAATGTCTCAAGTATATACTTCGGAGGCCATAGTGTCGTGATAGAGGTGATGTATGAAATTCCTGTCTGATATCCAAGTATATATTATACGAGTTGTCGATTTATTGTACTCACTGGTATTTTGTTTGCGTTGTTTTCCTTTTGCAGATGCCATCAAGATACCAGTCAATATTTCACATCAGGTAAAAGTTTCGCAAATCGGACGTGGTGCCATCGTCTTTCTGCAACCCATCCAGCACAATATGCTTTATTTGGGACATCAAGGTTTTACGGCAATACCTCCTCATCAAGGCATCATCCATATTGAAAAGGGATGCCATTTGGTGGTAGAAGGGAAAGCACGATTTGCCCAAGGTGTACGTATCTGGATAGAGAATGGCTCCAAACTTCAAGTCGGAGACAATTTCTATGCTAATGTCAATTGTTTCTTTCGTGCATACGATAATATCATCATAGGAAAAGACGTTTTATTAGGATGGAATATTGCTTTTAATACAAGCGACGGACATTCTATCATCTATGCAGATGGAGAAGCCGAAAATCACCAATCCATACATGTTGGAGAGCATGTGTGGATTGCTTCTGATGTTACACTATCCAAAGGTGTCAATTTGCCCGATGGAACCATTGTAGCTCAGCGTTCGTTAGTGTGTTCCCCATTCTCTCAACCGATGACGGTGATAGGGGGAATACCTGCAAAGATTTTGAAAAAGGATGTTAATTGGAAAATATAATATAGTATTGAGATGAAAGAAAATAGTCACGAATGGGATTTAGTCATTAAGCCCACACGCAGTCTTTGGTATATTGATTTTAAGGAAATTTGGAGATATCGCGACCTTTTTGTGCAGTATGTCAAGCGCGATATTATTACGGTGTATAAGCAGACGATACTGGGACCATTGTGGTTTTTCATTTCGCCCATCTTCACAACCATCATGTATATGTTTGTGTTTAACACGTTGGCAGGAATTTCTACAGGTGATATTCCTGCTCCTGTTTTTTACATGAGTGGTAATATCCTATGGATTTATTTTGGTGCTTGTTTTGGCACAGGACAAGGGGCCTTTACTGGTAATGCGGGCGTTTTTTCCAAGGTGTATTTCCCACGCCTTGTTGCACCGTTGGCAGGCATCACCTCTGCATTTATCAAGACACTCATACAAAGTCTAACTTTAATTGTCATATATATGTATTATGTGACACATGGAGTTCCTCTTCATCTCACTATCGAGGCTTTGTTGTTGCCCGCTATCATCCTTTTGACGGCATTATTTGGTTTAGGATGTGGACTTATTATTTCAGCACTTACAGTAAAATATAGAGATTTGAATAATTTAGTGGCCTTTGGTTTGCAGCTTTGGATGTACGCCACACCAGTTATCTATCCTGTGTCTATTGCCACAAAGCCAGAATTAGCTATTTTCTTGAAGCTAAATCCGCTACAAGGTATTTTTACGGATTTCCGTTACATGATAACGGGCATGGGTGAGATGGATTGGACGGGATTACTGTACAGTACCATTGTGACTATTGTTGTTTTGTTTCTTGGTATCATCGTTTTTAATCGCCAAGAGCGTACTTTTATGGACACTATTTAACTTTTATAAAGTTTAAAGTTAAACTTTAACCTTTACAAAATTGAGTATGGCGAATAAGAATATTGCAATATCTTTTGAGAATGTATCTAAAATGTACCGTCTTGGATTGGTCGGTACAGGAACGCTGGGGCAAGACTTGAACCGTTGGTGGAAAATGAATGTGCTTCACCAAGAAGACCCCTATCTGAAGGTGGGACAAACCAATGACCGCAGTACGAAAGGTGAAAGTGATTTTGTGTATGCTCTCCAGAACATCAATTTTCAGGTAGAACAAGGCGATGTGGTGGGCATCATCGGAAAGAATGGTGCAGGAAAATCCACCTTACTGAAACTGCTGAGCCGCATTACCGCTCCCACCACGGGACAAATCAAGACAAAAGGTCGTCTGGCGTCTTTATTGGAGGTCGGCACAGGTTTCCATCCCGAATTGACAGGACGGGAGAACATCTACATGAACGGGAGTATTATGGGGATGACGAAGGCAGAGATTACCCGAAAATTAGATGAGATTATCGATTTTGCAGGTGTGGCTCGTTATATCGACACGCCCTGCAAGCGTTATTCTTCGGGTATGCAGGTTCGCCTCGGTTTTGCTGTGGCAGCCTTCCTTGAACCGGAAATACTGGTTGTCGATGAAGTCTTGGCGGTGGGAGATGCAGAGTTCCAGAAAAAAGCGATCGGCAAGATGCAGGATGTTTCGACGGGCGAAGGACGAACGGTGTTGTTTGTCAGCCACAATATGAATTCAGTGCGACTTCTATGCAAGAATGGAATCGTTCTGAAAAACGGAATGGTGGAATACACCGGTACAGCCGATCAATGTGTAGATTATTATGTGGGAAGCAACATCGTGGAGATTATTCCCCAAGCGGTGATAGAAAAGAAGCATCGTTGGTATGAGAAGAAGCACGATGTCGAGTTTCTGGAGGCTCGCATCGTCAATGATAACCCTGCGGCCATGGCATCCGATGAGCCGCTCATCATTGAATTGACGCTGAAAGTGCATTTCCGCAATCATGAGGAGATGCAATATTCGGCAGTCCTTGTCAACGATGCAGACATCTGTGTGGCGAATTATACAAGCGACCCCATCGCATTGCCTCAACAGGATTTGTATAAAGTTCGGCTTGAAATCAAGAATCATGCACTCCCTGCTGGGAAATACATGATGCACTTCTCCGTCGGTCACTACGACTTCTATGCAGGAAGCACCACGTATGACGACATCCGCAACGTGCTCTCCTTCGAGATTAAGTATCAGGATTTGGCACAGAAAAAGGAATTCTTATCATGGAATTCACGATGGGGAATGACCTATCATCATGGAACAGACATCGAGGCATGCGTTGTAATATAAAAAAGCTTTGTAAAGTTTAAAAGATTATGCGGATTGTTCACCAACATCGCGTTAGCCTTTTTAAAACTTTAAACTCTAAACTTTAACCTTTATAAGATAGAAGAACGTGAGCATCTTTTTTGTCACCGAGAATCCTTATTCTCTTCCGAATCCCTATTTAAGAACATTGATAGATGAACTTAAATGTTTGGATGAATCCCTTGAAATACAATGGGGAATGAGGATATTCTGGAGTGATGAAATCTTTCTGTTTGATATCATACATTTTCAGTGGCCTGATGCTTGCCTTACAGAAGGAGGACAACATCATGTAGAAGAATTGGAGAACCGACTTTCTGTATTAAAAGCTGAAGGAAAGAAGATTGTTGCAACTTGTCATAATTTAGTCCCTCATTATTGTCAGAGTGAAGAAAGAATAAAATGTTATAGTGTAGTTTATCGGTCTTGCGACTATATGTTTCATCTGGGAGAGTATAGCCAGGAGATGTGTCAGAAGGAATATCCTCAAGCGGAGCATTGGCTTTTGCCACATCATGTGTACGACACCATCTATCCTTCTGTCCCGTCGAAAGAAGAATCTTGTCAACGTTTAGGGTTGAAAGCAAACAAAAAACATGTATTGTGTTTTGGTGCCTTTAGAGACTTCGAGGAAAGAAACATCGTTTCTCGCTTGGTAAAACGATGGAATGGCTCTATTCGTATGATTGCCCCCAATTATATGACCGTTCCCCAAACGACTTTTCCCAATAAACAAAGAATTCGTCAGTTGTATTATAAATATAGGTATCGGTTGTATGTCACAGGAAACACTTGTAATGCTGTATCGGAAGAACTGCTACCCTATTTTTTCGGTGCTTCAGATATGGTGTTAATCCCAAGGGTGAAGATTCTAAATTCGGGGAATTTGCCTTTGGCTTTTCTGATGAAAAAGGCGGTGGTAGGCCCTGATGTAGGCAACGTTGGGCTTTTATTGAGAAAGACAAATAATCATGTCTTTGACACGGGGCATCTTGAAGAGTTGGCTGATATTATATCCTCGGATGAGGGCTATTTGGAGCGAGGCTTAAAGAATTATGAATATGCAATGAGTCATTGGACTACTGCAATGATTGGAAGAACATTATTGGAGTATTATAAAAAGCTTTGTAAAGTTTAAGGTTTAAAGTTTAAAGACCATGCGGATTGTTCACTAATATCGCGTTAGCCTTCTTTAAACTTTAAACTCTAAACTTTAACCTTTATATTTATCAATATAATGAAAGTTTCTATAATCATTCCTGTATATAATGTCAGTGATTATATCGAGCGGTGTTTCCAATCAGTCATGAACCAAACCTATAAGGATTTGGAATGTATTGTTGTGGACGATTGTTCGACGGATGATTCATACGAGAAGTGCCAGAAA